>ERZ761592.74-NODE-74-length-54904-cov-9.629948_pt1 | contig 54904 bp, 68 predicted proteins | sample MGYA00433095_ERZ761592 | MGnify/ENA primary metagenome ERZ761592 (study PRJEB28899, sample SAMN03785554) | bioreactor sludge metagenome | biome: EBPR Sludge; feature: EBPR Bioreactor; material: 0.22µm filtered reactor supernatant | place: Saint Lucia: Queensland... | reverse complement strand
GCAGTCTCGGTGTTCCTTTTTAGCCCGTCCAGACGGTTTAAATCGGACGCTTACGGCCTAACCATCTGGACATTCCTTAGAATCGGTCAAGACGGTCAAACCGGACGATCATGTTGGTGGCAATCTTCTTCCGAATCTTGAAATCAGGTTGTCGGGTCGAAGCGCTCCAATGGGGCGCCCTGGAATGACTGGAGCGCACCCTGGCGATAGTTAGCCGAAACGGCTGATCTTCAATAACTCACCAGTTCAACGCGCCGATTTTTGGCCCGCCCCTCTTCAGTGGTGTTGGAACTGACCGGAGCGGCAAAAGAAACACCAACCGGCGTCAGCCGGGCCTTGGCGATCCCATAGCGAGCCACGAGAGCGGCGGAAACCGCTTCCGCTCGACGTTGGGACAAGTCCTGATTAAAAGGGAAGGTGCCCACATTGTCGGTGTGGCCCACGACCAGCACCTTCAGCGCCGGGTCGGCCGTGAGCAACCGACCGATCTGCTCCAAGGTTGGATCGGATTCCGGCTTGAGGTCGGTTTTGTTGAAATCGAAATAAATCCCATAGAGGGCGACGCTGCCGCGCTGGGCAATCGCCTGCGCCATCTCCTCGGCTTTGACCACCACCATTTTCTGTTCGCGGGCCTTGGTCTGAAGAATTTCGACGACGGCGATGGTGCGGTCGTTGAAAGCTTTGCAGTACAAATCGTCTCGCAAAGTATAAGTATGCACGGCGACATAAGCGTTTTGCGCGGGCAGTTCGGCCACTGTGAACCGCTGGTTGGCGATGTCTCCGGTAATAGCGCAATAACCATTCGAATTATAGGGATCAGTTATGCGCTCTTCGGGATAGAGAAACATGGCTAAGCTCATATCGCCCCCTCCCCCAGAACTGCTCCGACCGGGATCGCCGCCGCATTCTTTATCTTTGCACTCGAACAGAAGGGAACCCCCTTTGTTCTTGATTTCTTCTTGGTAATTGCGCAGCACCTCCACAGGCGAGCGCTCGGCTGGGATCAGATAGACCAAACGGGTGCGTTCCCCTTCCAGCGATTTGAAGGTCTTGGGTGCATGAAACCGATTGTTATGCGAATCCTTTCGACCTTCGACAAATTCGAGTGGAGAGAGCGGCAAGGCAAACTCATCGAAGCGTTTTACATCATAACCAACGACAAATGAGCCCGCATAACGACCCAGCAACGGATGATCGCGGCTCCCTTTCACATCCGCCGTGGGTAAGGTCGCTTCACCTTGAGAGACAGTGGTCACGACTAGCAAGGCAAACAGAACAGCGAATTTGTACATGACCGATTACCTCTTTTTAGCGCGGATAAATAATCGGGGGTCAAAAACCGACTAAATTACCTTTACCAACTCGGAAAACAGGTTCGGTTTGAATGACTGGTTAGATCACCAAATTAAGAATCGGCTCCTACATTGTAAAGCCTAACCTCCTTGACGATTGATCGGCTTTTAAGCCGCCGTGGAATTTGAAGTCTCGTCACCTAGTAGCCTTTGAGGCTCGTTTATTAGTTCTAATGACAGGGACATCTCACTCCAACTCACTGCTGGGGTTTGTCTACCTTAGCTGTATTCCTGCCGTCATCGTTAGCCCGCGCCCCTGTCATGAGAGCCCGCGCCGGCCGGTTCGGGTCTTTTTAAGCTGGCGCTCAGTACCGCTGTTGGGTCGGATCGCCCAGCGCATCCAGCGTCGCCCGCCAACCCTCGCGAACGCTCGGGTAGATGGGCACCCACTCGCTTGCGGCGCGCAGCTTGCGGTTGGAAATCCGCTGCGAGCGCGCCATGAGCGCGCCCAACGATCCGAACAGGCGAACGGTCCAAAGCGGGGGAAATTTGGGCATTCCAACGCCGAGGGCCGCGGCGAGCGAGTCGGCGCAATCGCGCCGGCGCAGCGGCTCGTCGTCCGCGACATTGTAAATGCCGGCCGGCGCGCCGAGCGCCGCAACGACCGCGCGGGCCGCATCGTCGTGTGAGATCGAGGAATAAAAGGCTTCCGGAGCACCGGGCAACGGCGCCCAGCCCGCCCGCACCGCCTCGATCATGGCAAGCGTCTGGAAGGCGTCGGGGCCGTAGAAGCTCGCAAAGCGCAAGACGATACCCGTGCCGCCGCTCTCGGTGAAGCGCCGCGCCGCTGCTTCAGCGTCGGCCACTGTCCGGTTGTAGCGCGCTGGTCGGATCGGTACCCGCTCGTCGATCCAAGTGTCGCCGCAATCGGGATAGACGGGAGCGAAAGATTCCTGGAGGAAACACCCGACGCCTGCCGCCAACGCGGCATCGACCAGACCGGCTGAGGCGATTTTTCGGAGGCGGTCGTTTTCGCGCCACGCACCGGGCAGAACCAACATGCGCCAAACCGACGCCGGGATATGGGTGGCCAGATTGATGACAGCTTCCTGGCCGGCCAGCGCCGCGCGCAGCGCGGGGCGGTCAAACAGGTCCAACGAAAGGGGGCGCGCTCGCGCCTGCCGCAACGCGACGGCCTGTTCGGCCGACCGCGCCACGGCGGTTACGGCGTGTCCGGCCGCGACGAGTTGGGGAATGACGCGCTGGCCGATCACGCCGCTCGCGCCGGTCACGAATACGTTCATCGTGTTCTCCCTCAAGCTGCTTCGTAGTAAGCGCCATCCGCGCAATCAGCCAACCGGGATCCGGCGCTTGCACGAGCGGATTACCCTACGTATCCCTTGCCGCAGTTTCTCTACTGCTTTAAAAGGCGTCCAGACAGCTTAAAGCGTTCGCTTACGTTGGCTCCGCTGCTGGAGCAATCGTTCAGAAAAACAACTCCAGTAAAGTGACCTCATGGTTCGGTTCGGCGGTGGGCTAGCGGCCAGGTCCGACATGTCGTCTCAATGATCTCTGATTTTCCACTTTTCCAGCGACCGTCCCGACCGGACGGACGAAAGGGAGCGTTAGCCCCGCAGCGAGGCCATATCGATCACGAAGCGGTATTTCACATCGCTTTTTAGCATCCGCTCGTAGGCGGCGTTGATCTCTTGCATGTTGATGAGCTCGATATCCGAGGCGATCCCGTGCTGGCCGCAGAAATCCAGCATTTCCTGGGTTTCGGCGATACCGCCGATTACCGAACCCGCGACGGACTTTCGCCCCAGGATGAGCGGAAGGGTATTGAGCATGTCCTCAAGATCGCCGAGGTAGCCGACCAGCACCAGCGTACCGTTTAACGCCAGGGTGGGTAGATAAGGATTCAGGTCATGGGCATACGGCACGGTGTCGATGATCAGCTCGAAGCGATTCTTGACGGCTTTCATCTGCTCGGCATCAGTGGAAAGCACGATGCGGTCAGCACCCAGCCGCCGCGCATCCTGCTCCTTGCCCGGCGAGCGGGTGAACAGCGTCACCTCCGCCTCCAACGCTTTGGCGAGTTTCAGCGCCATATGACCCAAGCCGCCCAAGCCGACGACCGCCACTTTGCTGCCCTTGCCCACCTTCCAGTGACGCAGCGGCGACCAGGTCGTGATCCCGGCGCACAGCAGCGGCGCGGCTCCGGCCAAATCTAGACTGTCGGAGATTTTCAGCACGAACTGATCGGTGACGACAATTTTTTGCGAGTAACCGCCATAGGTCGGCATTTGATCGTGCGGATCAACGCTGTTGTAGGTCAAGATCGAGGAAGCTTCGCAATACTGCTCCAAACCTTGCCCGCATGCCGCGCATTGCTGGCAGGAATCCACCATGCAGCCGACGCCGACCGTATCGCCTGCTTTGAAGCGCGCGACTTCCGGCCCGACGCTGACGACCCGACCGATGATTTCATGACCGGGGACCGCCGGATAGATTGTGTTGCGCCAATCATTGCGCGCGATATGCAAGTCCGAATGACAGACGCCGCAGTAAAGAATTTCGATCACCACATCGCGCGGGCGCGGCTCGCGGCGCTCGAAGTGAAAAGGCGCGAGGGCGTCGGTGGGTGAATGGGTCGCGTAACCGAGTACTTTCATCGTCATGGCTTTCTCCAAAGTGACGGGCGATAACATCAACAGAGATAGACAGCCTGATTCATCAAATCAACAGAGGCAGACCATTCACTGGCCGCTGTAGCGCTCGTCGGTGGCTTTTTCCAGCCATCAGCCTACGCTTGCGAAAGGTGGTCCGCACCGCTTTCGCGCTCGAAAAACGCCCGCACCGCATCGAAGTCTCGGGTGCGCGGCATCGGCGGCAGGCTGTCCAGGAACACCCGCCCGTAGAATTTGCTGGACACGCGCGGATCGCCCAACACCAACACGCCCCGGTCGCTCACATCCCGAATCAACCGGCCCGCGCCCTGCTTGAGCGCGATCACCGCTTGCGGCAACTGATAGCTCATGAACGGATCTTGACCCTGCTGGCGCAACGATTCGATCCGCGCCTGCATCACCGGATCGCCGGGCGCGGCGAACGGCAGCCGGTCGATGATCACGCACGACAGCGCCTCGCCCCGCACGTCCACCCCTTCCCAGAAGCTGGCGGTCCCCAACAGCACCGCATTGCCCAAGTCGCGGAACTCCCGCAGCAGCGTCGCTTTCGAGCGTTCGCCCTGCACCAGCAGCGGATAATCCAAGCGCCCCGCCAGCAAAGCCGCCGCCTCGTGCAAGGCGCGATAGCTGGTAAACAGCAGAAATGCCCGCCCCCGGCTGGCCGCCAGCACCGGCAAAATCGCCTCCACCAACGCCGCCGTATACCTCGGCGAACCGGGATCGGGCAATCCCGGCGGCTGATACAACACGGTGTTGCGGGCGAAATCGAAGGGGCTGTCCAGCCGCAGCGCGGCATGATCGGACACGCCCAAGCGCGCCGTAAAATGATCGAACCCCTGGCCGACCGCCAGCGTCGCCGAAGTAAAAATCCAAGCACCCGGCTGGTTGGCCATCCGCCCCCGAAAAGCCGGTGCGATATCGAGGGGGGTCAAGCTCAAGGTGAAGGCGCGGCCGCGCGTTTCGAACCAGCGCACGTTGTCCGGACGGCTTTCAGCGCCGGTCAATGCCGTAAGGCGCTGCGCCAGATCCTCGGCGCGTCGGTGGCAATTCTCCAGACCCTTGCCGCGCTGGGCCGCCTCTTTTAGCGCCAGTCGCAACCGAGCCAAAACCGCGTTCATCTCATCGAGCGCGGCCCGAACCATCGGCTGGTCGGCCACTTCCCGCCAAGGCGCGCGGCGGTCGGCCAACCCCAGCGCTTCGCGCAACGCCGCCGTCGCCGGGTCTAACTGTTGGGCACACTGGCGCAGATCGCTGAAATCCGCCGCCTCGCGCGCCTGCTCCACCACCGTATCCCGCGCCAGTTCGAGCAGCTGCCGGTTGCTCAGGGATTTGCCGAAAAACTGGCTGGCGATCTCGGGCAATTGATGAGCTTCATCGAGGATAATGGCCTCGGCGCCCGGCAGCAGTTCGGCGAAACCGGTCTCCTTCATCGCCATGTCGGCGCAAAACAAGTGGTGATTGATCACCAGCACATCCGCCGCCAGCGCCTCGCGCCGGGCCTTGGCCAGAAAGCAGTCGCTCAGTTGCGGGCATTCTTGACCCAAGCAATTATCGACGGTGGAGGTGACGCGCGGCCACAGCGGCGAGGCTTCGGGAACGTTCGACACCTCGGCGATATCGCCGCCGCGCGTGCGCCGCGCCCAAGAGTGGATGCGTTTCAGCTCGGCGACTTGCTCGCGCGAGGCCAGCCAGCCGCTTTCCTGGACCGCATGCAACCGATAGCGGCAGAGGTAATTGCCGCGTCCCTTCAGCAAAGCCACCCGCACCGGTAGGTCCAGCGCCTGTCGCACCACCGGCAAATCCCGCTGGAAAAGCTGGTCCTGGAGATGGCGGGTGCCGGTGGAAATGATGACCCGCATTCCGGACAACAAGGCGGGGACCAGATAGGCATAGGTCTTGCCAGTGCCGGTGCCGGCTTCGACGACCAGCGTCCCGCCCTCCTCCATAACCGCGGCGACCGCCTCGGCCATTTGCTGCTGCGATCGCCTCGGCGCGAACCCGGCAACCAAACTGGCCAAGGGGCCGCCCGGCCCCAACCACTCGGCCGCGCTCAAGCGAAGGTATCGCGGTTGACCGTTCTAATGGGCGAATTGCGAGGCACGCGCTTCGGCTTCCTCGGAGCCGCTCACATTACCGATCGCTCTGCGGGCCGAACTGATCAATCTCCAGTTGCGGGATTGCAGCGCCCGATTGCCTCCCGCCAAATTGTTTGACTTGCTGGCCAGCGACTCCGCCTGCTGGTACTGGCCTTGATGGAGGCGGATTTGCGCCAGATCGTACCAGATGCCGGCGTTGCGCGGCTCGATGCGCAGCGCCCGCTCCAAGGCGGCGCCCGCCTTATCCAACTGGTTGCTCTTGACGTATTTGTCCGCGCTTTCCAGCAAGGCCACCACCGCCTGATTGCCGTCTCGATTAATTTCCGCCGGCGGCAAATCCGCCGTCCGGGGCGGCGGGGCGGCGGGCGTCGCGCGCGGCGGCGGGGCGACCGGAGCCGGGTTCGGATCCAAATCCGGATCCGGCGGAGCCGTCATCGCCACGGTGGGATTGACGGGCGCGGGCGCGCCCGAGGCGGCGGGCGCGGGCGCGGTGGGCGCAACCGGCGGGGGAACTGGGGCTACTGGCGGTTTCACCCGCTGGGTCATCGGCACCACCGAGGGTTGCGGCTCGGGCAACGCGCCGGGCATCGACTGGGTTCGCGCGGAATAAGGCGTGGCGGCGCCGGGCGGATACGCCGGCGGCTGGTACTGTTCCACCGAGGCGGGCGGATAACCCAGCGGGCGGGACCGCCCCCCTGCTTCGACAGGATAGGAAGCCGTCGGCGGCAAATCGCCATAACCGTTTGAAGGAGCCCTCGATTCCCTGGGCAGCGACGGATCTTCCAGGGGCAACGCCTCCAGGTCCGAGGATAAGGGTCGCGAGGGTTGGGCGGGATTCGCCGGCGGCTGGCGCGCGGTGCGATCCACCACCGGCGCCCGAGAGGCCGATCGGGCGGATCGTTGCCAGGGATACGAAGTGGTCGAACAAGCCGACAACCCCAATGTCAGCGCCAGCACGCCCAGGCACGGCTTTAAAAGTGTCTTCATTGCTGTCCCCTTACTGGGTCCACGATCCCGCACCATGACTCAAGATTCAAGCAAAAATGGCTCATCGATTTTACTTTAGCAGCGCGCGACGCGAGCCGCCATCAGGGTTGCGCCAGGGATGTCCGTCGTTCCAGACGTCCTCTCGGTCAGCCTCCATCGCGGTCACTCCATCAGCCGTTCGAAGAAATTGCTCATTCCCGTTGGTTCGCCCGCGTCGCTCTTCGCCGCCTCCCGTCTTGGACCGGGTCCGGCGTTGGAGCGCGCCACCCGCCGCGCGGGGGCCGGACTGCCGCACGAACCGTAGCCTTGCGGTCCGGAACCGGCTAAAAACGGAATCGGTTGGCCGATCCGACAGCCCTGCCCGAGCCGGAGGCCCTTACGGGGATCGACCCAGACCTGTTCGACGCCTTCCGGCGGCGGCGCGTCCAACGGCTCCAGCTTCAAGCCCGCCATGAGATCCATCCACACCCGCAGCGCGCCGCTGGCTCCGCTCAGGCCGGTGGGCTTGTTATCGTCGCGGCCCAGCCAGACCACGGTCAGGCGGTCGCCGCTGAACCCGGCGAACCAGCTATCGCGATAATCGTCGGTGGTGCCGGTCTTGCCGGCAATTTTCAAATCGGGCGAAATCCTGCTTTTCATGGGGCTGGCGGTCCCCGCCTTGACCACGTGTTGCATGGCGTTAGTCACCAGATAAGCCGGCCCCGCATCGACCGCTTTCTCGACAGTCAGCGAATAGCGCTGCAAGGACTGGCCGGCGGCGTTGGTGACTTCGCGAATCGCCCGCAGCGGAATCCGGAACCCCCCGCTGGCGATCCCTTCGTAAATTTGCGCCATCTCGAAGGGCGACATATCCACCCCGCCCAGCAGCAGCGACGGATAGGGTTTCAACTCTCGGTCAAAGCCCAGGCGCTGGATCATCTTGACCACGTTGATGACGTCGAGATCCAGCCCCACCCGCACCGCCGGGATGTTGTAGGAACGCGCCAGGGCATCGCGTAAGGTAACTTTGCCGTGATAGCGCCGGTCGTAATTGGCCGGCCGCCAGCGATGGCCGCCCGATGTGTAATGCAAGGGGCTGTCGTTGAGCAGCGTGGTCAGGGTATAGCGGTCGGGCTGCTCCAGGGCGGTCAGATAAATCATCGGCTTGAGCAGCGAACCGGCCAGCCGCTTGGCATCGAGCGCCCGGTTGAAGCCCACGCGTTTCGGCTGCCGGTCGCCGACCACCGACAGCACCTCGCCGCTGGCGATATCGACCACGATGGAGGCGCCTTGCAGCGGCCGGGCTCTGGGTTGGCTCCTTTCCAAGGGCCCCAGCCGGGTGGCGAGGGTATTTTCGGCGGTGGCCTGAATCCGAGGATCGAGAGTGGTGAAGATCCGCAAGCCTTCAGTCACCAGATCCTCGGCTTTGTAATATTGATGCAACTGCCGTTGCACCAAGTCCAAAAACGCCGGATACGCGGTGATGCCGCTGGTGGTGTCAGCGACGACATCCAGGCCCATTTCCATGGCGACGGCCGCATCCTCCTGGGAAACCAAGTTTTGCTCGACCATCACATCGAGCACCAGATCGCGCCGCTCTCGCGCCCGGTCGGGATACTTGCGCGGGTCGTAGACCGAAGGCCCCTTGACGATGCCCACCAGCAAGGCGAACTGGTGTAAATCCAGATCCTCCAAGGGCACGCCAAAATAGAACTGACTGGCCAAGCCGAAGCCGTGGATGGCGCGGCTGCCGTCTTGGCCCAGATAAACCGCGTTGGCGTAGGCTTCCAGAATCTCATCCTTGCTGTAGCGCGAATCGATCAACAGCGCCATCAAGGCTTCGTTGATCTTGCGCCGGACCGTCCGCTCGTTGCTTAAGAACAGGCTTTTCACCAACTGTTGGGTCAGCGTGCTACCGCCCTGGACGGTCCGTCCCGCCCGCAAATTCGCCAGCATCGCCCGGAATATCCCCTTGGGATTGATGCCGGAATGTTCGAAAAAAGCCCGATCCTCAACCGCCAGCAGCGTGTCCACCAGCACCGGCGGCAAATCCTGGCCGTTGAGCAGGATTCTATCTTCATAGTGGGTGGGATAGATGCCGGCGATTTCAGGGGGGTCCAACCGCAACAAGCCTGGCGCTTCCCGTTCGTCGGCGCTTAACAAATCGACCAGAATGTTGCCCGCGAACACCAAGCGGATCTTGCGCACCGGTTCTGCGGCATCCCAAAACATGAAATCGCGGGTGACCAGCTCGAATTTCTCCCCCTGTCGCGAGTAAGTCCCCGGCTTGGCCGGAGTCTCGCCGCCGCCGGGCGGCGGCGCGCAGCCTTGGGCTGGCGGCTTGGGTTTGCGCCGGAACTGGCGTTTCTTATCATCGGCGGGCGGTTTAGGGGGTTCGTCGGGACAATTGACGTCGCGATAGCCCAACAGCTTGAGCTCCTGAGCGAGTCCCTCCGCGCTGAGCGCCATGCCTTCGAACAATTCCAGGGGACGGGCGTAGACCTTGGCCGGCACCGCCCAGCGCTTCTGATCGAATTCGGCGCGGATCACCGCGTCCAAATACAGCATGTAAACGCCGACGCCGAAAGCGCCCAGCAACAAGCCGCCCAGGGCCAGCGAGAAGATCAACGAGAACAGCGAGCGGATGCTCCGCTCCAGAGGTTTGCGGGTCGTGCGAGAGGGTTTACGTATAGCCATACCTATTCCAGTCGATCTTCAATCCGCTTGGCGCAGCGCGATCATTCTGTTTTATTCTAGCGATTTCTCGACTTGGAGTCTGGCGCATGCGCTCCCAGCCGCTCCCCGACCCCGCCGATCAGACCGTCTTGATCGCCTCCCTGCTCGATCCGGCGCGTTATCCCCATCCGGCGGCGACCGTCGAGCACCTGCAAACGCACATCTCGCATATCCTGCTGGCCGGCGACTTCGCCTATAAGATCAAGAAACCCGTCGACTTGGGCTTCCTGAATTTTACCAGCCTGGAACGCCGGAAATACTATTGCGCGGCTGAACTACGCCTGAACCGCCGCTTGGCGCCACAGCTCTACCTCGACTGCCTGCCCATCGGCGGCGATCCCGCCCGTCCGATCCTCGGCGGCGACGGCGGCGCGGCCATCGAATACGCCGTGCGAATGCGCCGTTTCCCGCAAGAGGCGCTGCTCGATCGGGTCTTGGCCGCCGGCCGGCTGACCGTTCGCCACTTGGAGGCGCTGGCCCGCAATCTGGCGGATTTTCACCGCGCCATCCCCGCCGCCGACCCCGCCGCGCCGTTCGGCTCTCCGGAACGGGTCGTCCGGCCGATGCTGGACGCCTTCTCTCACCTCCGGTCGCTGTCGGACGATCCCGCCGAACTCGAACAGGTAGCGGCCATCGAGCGCTGGACCCTCGATGCTTCCGAGCGTTTGCAGGCGCGCTTGCTCGCGCGCAAGGCGGGCGGCTGGATCCGCGAATGCCACGGCGACCTGCATCTTGGCAACATGATCCTGGCCGATGACGGACAAATCATGATCTTCGACGGCATCGAATTCAATGACGATCTGCGCTGGATCGACGTGATCAACGATCTGGCCTTTTAGATCATGGACTTGCGCTGCCGCGGTTTTGGGCCCTTCGCGCAGCGGACGTTGGACGCCTATCTGGAATCCAGCGGCGATTTCGTCGGCGCGGCCTTGCTGCCCTACTACCAAGTCTACCGGGCGATGGTGCGCGCCAAGGTTAACGCCATTCTAGGCGGTCAAGCCGGTTTTTCCGCTCCCGCCCGTGAAACCGCCCGCTCGGCGCGGTGCGCCTACCTGCAACTGGCGCTGGCGTTGACCCGGCCTGGAGCGCCTTTTCTATTGATCACTCACGGCCTTTCCGGTTCCGGTAAATCGCGGCGCACCGGCCAATTGCTGGAACGATTTCCGAACGCCGTCCGCATCCGTTCCGACGTGGAGCGCAAGCGGCTGTTCGGCCTCGGTCCGCTGGAGGATAGCCGCTCCGTGCCCGGCGGGCTCTACACTCCAGACCTCAACGCGCGGACTTACCGGCGCTTGTACGAACTGGCCGACGAGCTGCTCGCGGTGGGCCTTCCGGTGCTGGCGGACGCCACCTTCATGCAACGCAGTCAGCGCGAGGCTTTTCGCGAACTGGCCGCCCGACGCGGCGTCCCGTTTTTCCTGCTCGACTGTCGCGCCGATCCCGATACGCTGCGACGCCGCGTCGCGGCCCGGCGGGCGCAGGGCGGCGACGCCGCCGAAGCCGATGTCGGGGTGTTGGAGCGGCAGTTCCGCCACGACGAACCGCCGACCGCCGACGAAAATTCGCTATCCACCCGCGACGATGGCGATTTAAAACGGCTGGAGGCCATCATTTCAACCGCCGCGCGCGCCGGCGCGCCCGATCGGACGGCTTGAACTCCCTTTCGGCAAATCCGCATGCCGACCTTGGAGACGATCCGTATAATCTCGCCTTCGAGCACACGATCATGGGGGAATGATGGCGAAGTACGACGTTTATGGCATCGGTAACGCGCTGGTCGATATGGAGTACGAGGTCGAACTGGCCGATTTGGCGGCGTTGGGCCTTGACAAGGGGGTCATGACCTTGGTCGATGAAGACCAGCAGTTGCGGATCATGAGCCATCTGGCAGCCCATCCCCACCAACGCAGTTCCGGGGGCTCGGCCGCCAATTCGATGATCGCGGTCAGTCAGTTCGGCGGCGCCAGTTTCTATTCCTGCAAGGTCGCCGGAGACGAACTCGGCCACTTTTACATGAAGGATTTGCGCGACGGCGGAGTGGACACCAACCATCATACCGAAAAGGAAGCGGGCCATACCGGCCGCTGCGTCGTGCTGGTCACGCCCGACAGCGACCGCACCCTTTGCACGTTTCTCGGCATCAGCGGCGGCTTGTCCGAAAAGGAACTGGTCGAGCGCGCCCTGGGCGATTCGCGTTACTTCTATATCGAAGGCTATCTGGTTACCTCCGACAGCGCCCGGCAAGCCTGCGTCGCGGCCAAGCGTCTGGCCGAGGCGGCCGGCGTCAAAACCGCCATTTCCCTGTCCGATCCCAACATGGTTCGGTTTTTCAAGGACGGCTTGCTGGAGATGATCGGTTCGGGCGTCGATCTGTTGTTCGCCAACGAGGATGAGGCCAGCGGCATGGCGGGCGCCGCCCGTTTGGAGGACACCATCGCGTATCTGAAAACCCTCGCCAAGGAATGGGTCATCACCCGCGGTTCCCAAGGCGCGCTGGTCTGGGACGGCCGCGCGTTGGCGGCTATCGACCCGGTTCAGGTCGCGGCCGTGGACACGGTGGGGGCCGGAGACATGTTCGCCGGCGCGTTTTTATACGCGCGCTGTCGGGATTGGGACCACCGGCGGGCGGGCGCTCTGGCGTCGGCCGCGTCGGCCAAACTGGTGACGCAATTGGGACCGCGCTTGATGGCGGCTGAAACGCGGGCGATTTTGGATCGATGCCATTAGCCGCGTCAAAATCAGGAGGTGGGTCAATCGGCTTGCGAGTCGCGCTTGACCCGGTAAAGCGCCCGCGTTTTCAATGTCTGCCCGCGCAACTGCTCGGCCAGCGCGGCGCGGGTCAAGCGCTTGATCTCCGCCAGCACGGCGGGATCGGTTAAATCGCCATCGCGCAACGCCAGCAACCCCCGGCCGGAAATCGGCACGCCGATCCGGGTGTCGCCGGCGGCCAGGGGGCCCCGATCCAACACGTAGCGGTAGTGCGCCTCGGCCACGATCGGCGTTCCACCGACCGCCTCGCGATCCAGCGTCAGACCGTAGCCCAGATCGTCCAACAAAGTTTTTTCGAAGCGCCGCAGCGCCGGTTCCTCGCCGGACTCCACCGCCAGTTCGGCCAACGACCGGCCGTAGGCGTCGAACAGCCCCGGCTGAGCATCGTGACGGGGCAGCAACCGGACCAGCAGTTCGTTGACGTAGAGGCCGGCCAACACCCGATTCGGCGGTAAGGTCACGGGATGTCCCGCTTCCTCGGCGGCGGTCAAGGTCGCCAGTTCGCCGGCTCCGCTCCAAGACAGCAACAGCGGCGCGAACGGCTGCAACAAGCCTTTCAACCGGGATCGAGAGGCCATCGCGCCGCGAGCCACCAACGCCAGGCGACCGTGCTCGCGGGCGAACGCTTCCAATAACAGGCTGGTATTCAGATAGGGCCGGCGGTGCAAGACGAAGGCCGGCTGCAACAGCACGCGCATGCGACGCCCCGCCGCCGGCTTCAGCCGGTTTTAAAGTCGTTATAGCCCAGGCTTTGCAAAGCGCGTTCGTCGTCCGACCAGCCTTCGCGCACCTTGACCCACGTTTCCAGAAACACCTTGCGATCGAGCAGGCGTTCCAGCGCTTCGCGGGCCTGTCGGCCCGCTTCGCGCAACACCGCGCCGCCCGCGCCGATCACGATGCCTTTTTGCGCTTCGCGCTCCACCCAGATCACGGCGCCGATTCGGGTCAACCGTTGGTCTTCGATAAAGTGCTCGATTTCAACGGTCAGGCTGTAGGGCACTTCCTCGCGCAGCAATCGGGTCAGCTTTTCGCGGATCAACTCGGCGGCGATGAACCGCTCGCTGGCGGTGGTGAGCTGATCCTCCGGAAACAGCGCCTCGCCGAACGGCAACCGACGGATGACCACCTCTTGCAAGGTCGCGACATTCTCGCCCCGCAACGCCGACAGCGGCACCACCTCCGCGAAAGTCCGTTTGGCGGTCAGCTCGCCGATAAACGGCAGCAGCCGCGCTTTGTCGGCAATTCGATCAACCTTGTTGACCGCCAGCACCACCGGACCCGAAAAATCCGCCAGCCGTTCCAGAACGTCCCCGTCTTCCTCGGTCCAGCGCAGAGCTTCAATCAAGAAAACGACGACATCGACATAGCCGAGAACGCTCGCCGCCGCCCGGTTCAGATAGCGGTTTATCGCCCGTTTGGCCTGGCGGTGCAAGCCCGGCGTATCCACGTAGACGATTTGCGCTTCCGGCAACGTCTGAATGCCGAGTATGACGTGCCGGGTGGTTTGCGGCTTGGGGGCGGTGATGCTGATTTTCTGGCCGATCAGCCGGTTCAGCAACGTGGATTTGCCGACGTTGGGACGTCCCAGCAAGGCGGCGTAACCGGCGCGTCTCGGCGCGGGCGCGGTCATTGAATTTTCTCCAGCAATTGCCGCGCCGCCTCCTGTTCCGCCTTGCGCCGGCTGGCGCCGGTCGCGACCGCGCGCGCGTCGGCCGCCACGCATTCCACCAAAAAGCTCTGCGCGTGCGGCTCGCCGCGCACTTCCAAGACGTTATAGACCGGCAAGGTTTGCTGGCGGGCCTGTAGATATTCCTGCAAGCGAGTCTTGGGATCCTTTAATTCGCTGGCGCTGGCCAAGCGCGTTAAATAATTTTGGTAAAGATGCAAGATCAATTGGCGGCAGGGCGGCAGGCCGTCATCCAAATAAACCGCGCCGAAAATGGCTTCCAACGTATCCGACAAAATGGATTCTCGCCGAAAACCGCCGCTTTTGAGCTCGCCCGCGCCGAGCCGCAACCAATCGCCCAATTTCAAATCGCGCGCCAGTTCCGCCAAGGTCTCGCCCTTGACCAAACTGGCGCGCAACCGGCTGAGTTCCCCCTCGCTCGCCTTGGGGTAACTCTGGAACAGATATTCGGCGATGATCATATTCAATAAGGCATCGCCGAGAAACTCCAGGCGTTCGTTATTGCGCGCCGAGGCGCTGCGGTGGGTCAGCGCTTCTTCCAGCAATTCCGGCTGGCGGAACGTGTAACCCAAGCGCGCATGCAAACGCGAAAGCGGCGGAATCACGGATTGAGCGGAATGGCTTCGTTGACTTTCAGCACAACGAACATTTTATAGAACAGCTCCCGCTCGTCCTCGTAGACCAGGTCGAGAACCCGACCGTTGCGCTCGTTGCGTATTTTGAGATCGCGCGCCGAGATGTTGTCGACGTAACCGATGTCAAACCGCTTTTGGATCGCGTTTTGGATGTCCTGCGCGCTCATCTGCGCCAGCTGCGGTTCCTTGCGGATGCTCTCCACCGTGGATTTGATCGAATAATACTGAATATACATCGGCACCACCTTCATGGCGATCAAGGCGGCGAAGGCGATCACGATCATCAGCAACAGCATCCCGATCAGGCTCATGCCCCGCTGCTGGCCCGTTCCCCTTACTTGCGTCAAACGTTTCATCCCGAACATATTTCCCCCTCATTGCCCCTGATGGCCCTATCGGATACTGCTCCCGATCCGGCCGCAGTGACCGTTGAAAGTAATGCAATCCAAATTCATCCAGATCAAAAACGCCTTACCGATCAGATTTCCCTCGGGCAGCACCCCCCAAAACCGGCTGTCGGCGCTGTTGTCGCGATTGTCGCCCATGACGAAATAATGGCCCGCCGGCACTTGAACGCGCCAGGATACCGCGCCGTCCGCTTCCCGGCGGAACTGCAGTCCCGACCAATAACCGGATACGCCCCAGCGGCCCTGGGCCAACAGCTGCATGCGATGCGCCGCCTCGCCCAGCTGCTCGGTGAACTGCCGGTACCCAGATTCGTCTGGATCGTCGGCTTGTGGAACCAAGGGAGCGGGCTGGCCATTGATGAAAATCTGGCCGCCACGATACTCCAGCTGATCGCCGGGCAAACCGATCACCCGCTTGATATAGGCCACCGCGGGCTCGGGCGGATAACGGAATACCGCCACATCCCCGCGCGCCGGTTTTCCCTCGCCAAATAGTTTGGTGTTGAGCACCGGCAACCGCAAGCCGTAAGCAAACTTGTTGACCAGAATAAAATCGCCTTTAAGCAGCGTCGGCACCATCGATTCGGACGGAATCCGGAACGGTTCGACCAAAAACGAACGCAAGACCAGGACCGCCAGAATGACCGGAAAAAAGGATTTCGAGATATCGACGTACCACGGCAGCCGACCTGTCGCGGGCGGCGCGGCCCGCGCGCCACTCGCGGTCACGGTGCGAACGCGGCGCGGCGCCAGCACCAGCACATCCAACAGCCAAACAGCGCCGGTCAGTAAGGTCAACACGACCAGAACGGCTGCAAAATCAATATTCATGGCGACGATGATCCTGTGGCGAGAACCGGAATTTCACGAATTTTTATCCCGTTGCAATACCGCCAGGAAGGCGTCTTGCGGGATTTCCACCTTGCCGACTTGTTTCATCCGCTTCTTGCCCGCCTTTTGCTTTTCCAGCAACTTACGTTTGCGGCTCACGTCCCCGCCGTAGCACTTGGCCAACACATTCTTGCGCAACGCCTTGACGGTGGTGCGGGCGATAATTTGGCTGCCGATAGCCGCCTGGATCGCCACCTCAAACATTTGCTGCGGAATCAGTTGCTTGAGCTTAACCGCCAACTCGTGACCCCGGCGCTGCGCCTGCTCGCGATGGACGATGACCGAGAGCGAATCCACCCGCTCGCCGTTGATCAACACATCCAGTTTAACCAGCGGTGCGGCTTGAAACCGCTCGAAACTGTACTCGAACGAGGCAAAACCCCGACTGACCGATTTGAGCCGGTCGAAGAAATCCATGACCACCTCGCTCATCGGCAATTCGAAGCTCAGCTGCACCTGGCCGCCGGCATAATGCAGGTTCCGCTGCGAGCCCCGCTTTTCGATGCACAAGGTGATGATCGACCCCAAATAATCCTGAGGGGTCAGGATATGGGCCACAATGATAGGTTCGCGAATCTCGGCGACTTCGTTGCTCGGCGGCAATTTGGCCGGATTGTCGATTTTAAAGACTTCGTGGCCGGTGGTCAGCACCTCGTAAATCACGGTCGGCGCGGTGGACACCAGATCGAGATTGTATTCCCGCTCCAGGCGCTCCTGGACGATTTCCATGTGGAGCAGGCCCAAAAAGCCGCAGCGAAAGCCAAAACCCATCGCCTGCGAGGTCTCCGGCTCGAAGTGCAGCGACGAATCATTCAGGCGGAGTTTTTGCAGCGCTTCGCGCAAATCGCCGAAATCATCCGATTCGACCGGGAACAAACCGGCGAACACCCGCGGCTGCACTTTCTGAAAGCCCGGCAACGGCGCGGCGGCCGGCCGGTCCGCGCCGGTAAAGGTATCCCCGACCGGCGCGCCGTCGATATCCTTGATTCCGGCGATCACGTAGCCCACTTCACCGGCGCTCAGGCTTGATTGCTCGCCGCGCTTGGGGGTGAAAATGCCGACCGATTCCACTTGAAACACCCGCCCGGTGGACATCACTTGCAATTTCTGCTTGGGCAGAATCCGCCCGTCCACCACCCGGACCAGGGAAATCACCCCGACGAAATTGTCGAACCAGGAATCGACGATCAGCGCCTTAAGCGGTCCGTCCGGATCGCCCCTCGGCGGCGGAATTCGCTCGACGATCTCCTCCATCAATTCCACGATGCCAAAGCCGCTCTTGGCGCTCACCCGCAGCGCGTGGCTGGCGTCCAGCCCGATGATATCGCCGATTTCGCGCGCGACCCGCTCCGGATCGGCGGCCGGCAAATCGATCTTGTTGAGCACCGGCAGGACTTCCAGACCCTGTTCGATGGCGGTGTAACAATTGGCGACGCTTTGCGCCTCCACGCCCTGGGCGGCGTCCACCACCAATAGCGCGCCTTCACAGGCGGCCAACGAGCGGGAGACCTCGTAGGAAAAATCCACATGTCCGGGCGTGTCGATGATATTGAACAGATACATGCGCCCGTTGCGGGCGACGTAGCGCAGCGACACGCTCTGCGCCTTGATGGTGATGCCGCGCTCTCGCTCCAGGTCCATCGAGTCGAGCACCTGCTCGGCCATCTCCCGCTCGCTCAACCCGCCGCAAATTTGAATGAAGCGATCGGCGAGGGTAGATTTACCGTGATCGATGTGGGCGATGATCGAAAAATTGCGAGTGTGATCCATGAATTTCAAAGGCATTCCAGCCGCTGGGCTGGCCTGCGACGCCATCTCCCCAACGCGCGGTAAAATAAGCAAAGCCTCCGCCGCCATTCGGGCGCGGAGGCTCACGCGACTGATTCGTTAGACTGAAACGGATTATAACGTGATCAAGACGAAGAAATCACACGACCGCCGGTAAAGGTTGCGCTCGTACGACGCAATACGACCGGCTGATAGCGGTCGTCATCACGAAAGCGCCCGGCCAGCGCCCGCGCGGCGAGCAATCCCAGCCCCAGCCCCAACAGCCCCGATAGCGCCACCAGCGCCTCGCCGGCCGCGCCGAATGCCGCCTGACCCAACGCCGATCCGAGCAACAACAAGATCACCGGCAGCAGATACACGAGCACCGCCCCGCGCAGCAACACGCCGTCCGCCAGCCCGACGATCACCTCGTCTCCGGGTTGCAAGGGCGTCGCCGACACCGCTCGGACCCGGATGGTCTTGCCCTCCCAAAGCGTCGCCAAAACCGCCGTCCCGCAACCCGCGCTGGTCTGGCAGCCGCCACAAGCGGTTCGACGCTGGATTTCCAGCCAAGCGTATCCCGATCCGGCTTCCATGACCCGGGCGCGCTCCTCGATCACGGCTTGCGCTCCTCGCTCGATTGCGGGATGGGCTCGGGCTCGCGAGAGACGGAGGCGGCGATTGCCTGCACCGTGTCCGCCGGAACCTCTCCCACCACCAAGATCTGGTAATCCTCCAGTCGGACTCCGAATGCGTTCATGGCGCCCAGTTGGGAGCGGCCCTCCAACAGAGTCCCCTCCTGGCCGAGGCGTTCCACGAACACCGAAACCGTGGCCAAGCCATCGGCGAAAACCAGATGTTCGTTAAGCGTCTGGCCAGACGCTCCCGCGACGCCGTAGTGTGAGGTTTTTTCAAAACCCGGCGGGACGCGCGCGACCTTCCACACCGATTGCGACAGCGGCGCGCTGGCGGGCGAGCTCGCCGCGCCAGCAACGAATTGAGCGGCCGACGTCAGGCCCGTGCGCTCCGTGGCGACCGACGTTTTGAAGGCGGCTTCATCGATATGCTGCTTGATCTGCAAATCGGTGAACATCAATTGCTCGATCGGCAGGCCGCGCTCGTCTAGCAGCACGGAACGCAACAGCATGCCGTTGCGCCGGTCCAGCCACAGCCGGTAACCGTAGCGCCAACCGTCCCTGGGCACGATCGCCACCACCTGCGTATCGACCCCCGCCGTCCGATCTTGACCCACGACTTCGAAGTCGTATTGACCTTCCAACCGACTCAGTTCGCTCGGAATGGAAATCGGGAAGCGGGTCTGGCGCAACCCGCTGCTGGTGAACGTCGTATACTGCTTGGGCAACAGGCAGACCACGCCCTCGCTCGTGGCCACGATTTCGCGCAACGGCCCCGTGAGCGACATCAGGCGCTTTTTACGCTCGCCCTTATCGCCGCTGTGAACGAGCCGCATGGCTTCCACGTGCGGTCCCTGAATGTAGATGAACGTCCCTTCATAATTCAGGGTTTGGGTGGATTGAATCATCCGCTCCAGCCACTGTTTGGCCTCATCGGCGCTCGGCGAGGCGCTGTCGGCGGGACGGTAGACACCAGCGATAATCGCCAGCAAAGCGTAGCGCAATAGCGGCTGGTTCATTAAAGCGCTTAACGGTTGTTTTGATAGCCGACCATGCGCACGTAGGGCAACATGCCGTTTACGGTATTAAAAGAGGCGTAATTATTATGATTGACCCAATAATTATTCAGCCGTGATTCCGCCAGGGCATTATTGTTGTCAGGCCGCCGGCTGTCGCTCGCGACGCGGCTGATGAAGGCGGAAGAGGTCGCGGCGCCACCGCGGGACGCGGGCGAGACCGACGCGATCGCCTGCAAAGCGGGCGTGGGCTCTTGAGTCGGTTTGAGGCCGAACAACGCCAACAGCACCACGGAGGCGGCCAATCCGAAACCCGCGATCGGCTTATACCAGATCGGCCCTGGCGTGGCGGCCGGTTTTAGAGCCGGCTCGACATCGATCGCTTGGCGGATGCGGGCGGAAAAACCCGTATCGAACGCATCCGGCAAATGACCCTGTATCGCTTCGTGAATCAGATGGTAGCGCTCCCATTGGCCTCGCGGCTGACTGTCCCGGAGCAAGCGTCGCAAAACCAGATCGATTTCTCGGTCTTCCAGTTCCTCATCGACCAGCGCTGAAAGTTGGCTTGACGCCCCGTCGCTGTCGTCATCGACGGGTATCTTTTGTTGTGCAGTCATTTTGGCAACCATGACTTCGATCCCGAAAAACTAATTTAACAGTGGATGTAATTTGGCGTCGATCGATTCCCGAGCCCGGAAAATCCGGGAACGCACCGTACCGATCGGACAACCCATGGTTTGAGCGATTTCTTCATAGCTCATCCCCTCCAGCTCGCGCAGGGTGATGGCGGTGCGCAGATCCTCTGGCAATTCCTCTATCGCTCTAAACACGGTCGCCGCAATTTCATCCTTGAGCAACAACCGTTCGGGGGTCTCATACTCCTTAAGAAAAGATTGACCTTCGTATTGTTCCGCTTCTTGAGCGTCGATGTCGGAGCCCGGCGGACGCCGGCCCTGAGCGACCAGATAATTCTTCGCCGTATTGATGGCGATGCGGTAGAGCCAGGTGTAAAACGCGCTGTCCCCGCGAAAGCCCGGCAGCGCCCGATAGGCCTTGAGAAAAGCCTCCTGGGAGACATCGAGCGCTTCGCTGGGATCGTGAACATAGCGAGAAATCAGCTTGATGATCTTGTATTGGTACTTTCGCACCAGCAGATCGAACGCATTTTTATCGCCTTTTTGCACCCGTTGGACCAGATCGCGATCCAAATGAACTTCGCCCATTCGGGCTGGCCCCTTTCGGCTCAATGGCATCTCCATGCGATCAAAACGGTAGACCTACGCGCTTGCCGTTAGTTCGCAGTCCTGCCGGGATATGGTTATAGTGTGATATAGGGTAGCGGGATGAAATCGAGGCCCCGGCTCGAATCCGCCGAGGGAACCTGTTGCGACAACAATACCCCATTCCAGGAGCCTCTCACAAGCCATGACCTCCTCCTCTGTTTGCACCGATGTGCTGATTATCGGCTGCGGTGCCGCCGGCTTAAGTCTGGCGCTGCGCCTGGCCGATGTCGCCCGCGTGATCGCGCTGGCTAAGGGTCCCTCGCACGAAGGCAGCACCTATTACGCGCAAGGCGGCGTCTCGGCGGTGCTGGATGCCGCCGACTCGATCGAGTCCCACGCGCACGATACGATGGTCGCCGGCGCGGGCCTGTGCCACCCCGACGCGGTACAGTTCACGGTGGAACACGGCCCGGCGGCGATCCGCTGGCTGAGCGAGCGAGGGGTGCCGTTCACGATGGAGCCTTCGGTCGAGGGCAGCGCCGATTACCACTTGCACCGCGAAGGCGGACACAGCCACCGGCGCATCGTCCATGCCGCCGACGCCACCGGCCGCGCCATTCAGCTGACTTTGGAGCAGCGCGCTCGCGAGCATCCGCGCATCACGCTGCACGATCACTACAGCGTCGTCGATCTGATCGTCAGCCGCAAACTGGGTCTGGAGGGCAACCGCTGCCTGGGCGCTTACGTCCTGAACCGCGAGAGCGGTCGGGTCGAGGTGATCGCCGCCCGTTTCGTGGTGTTGGCCACCGGCGGCGCGAGCCGGGTCTATCTGTACTCCAGCAATCCGGACGGCTCCACCGGCGACGGCATCGCCATGGCGTGGCGGGCGGGCTGCCGGGTGGCGAACATGGAATTCATGCAATTCCATCCGACCTGCCTTTACCATCCGCAGGCCAAATCATTTTTGATTTCCGAGGCGGTGCGCGGCGAAGGCGGCGTGCTGCTGCTGCCGGATGGCAGCCGCTTCATGCAAAATTTCGACCCGCGTCAGGAACTGGCCCCGCGCGATATCGTGGCGCGGGCCATCGACCATGAAATGAAACGGCTGGGCGCGGAGTGTCTGTATCTCGATATCAGCCACAAGCCGGCCGACTTTATTCGCTCGCATTTCCCCAACATCGAGGCCAAATGCCGGGAATACGGTTTCGACATGACCAAGGAGCTGTTGCCGGTCGTGCCGGCGGCGCACTATACCTGCGGCGGCGTGTTGAGCGATCTGGCCGGCCGCAGCGATGTGGAAGGGCTTTACGCCGTCGGCGAGGTGGCGTTTACCGGACTGCACGGCGCCAATCGCATGGCCAGCAACTCCTTGCTGGAATGTCTGGTGTTCGCCGCCGCCGCCAGCGCGGACATCCGCTCGCAACTCGCCGGCATCCCGGCTCCCCCCACCCTGCCGGAATGGGACGAAAGCCGGGTCACCGATTCCGACGAAGAAGTGGTGGTCGCGCATAACTGGCAGGAATTGCGCCGCTTCATGTGGGATTACGTCGGCATCGTCCGCACCGACAAGCGCCTGCAGCGGGCCCAACATCGAGTGGAGTTGCTGCTGCGGGAAATCGACGAATACTATGGCAACTTCCGAATCGATAACGATCTGATCGAATTAAGAAATTTAGCGCTGGTGGCGGATTTGATCATCCGTTCGGCCATGGAGCGCAAGGAAAGCCGAGGCTTGCATTACACGCTGGATTATCCGACGGCGAACGAGGGCTCGCCGCCTCGCGACACTATCTTGGTGCCCGATAATTTCGCCGGCAAAGAATGGCGTCCTCAATGGGGAACCTCCGCTTGACCCGCGGGAACTCAACCGAGCGCGCCGCCGGACGAGCCGCCGTTAGGCCCGATCCGCAGTAAGGCCCGCAACCGGCGCAGGCTCTGCGCGTCGGCGGAATCGGGCAATAGAGCCAGCGACCGACGCGAGCCCCGCTCCAGGCGGAAGTTCAGGATCACCAGTAAGGGATGGGCGTAGCCGCCGATCAACCGAGCGGATTGAACGCCGCCATCGCCGGTTTCCAAGCGCCAGCGCCCGTCCAGCAGTTCGATGCGCGCGATGAAACCACGGCTTTGAGCCATGCCGTAACGAAATTCCAGCCGCGCCAGCGACAAGCCGAGCGCCGCGATAAATCCGGCTTTAATCCCGGTCGGAACGCTGGAAAGCACGACGGCGACGCCAGCCGACAGATGGAGAATGGCGCCGCCGATCAGGAGCTGCCGCGAGGGTCGCGGCTCCACGATCACCTTTTCAAAATCGCTCATCGTCCCGTTTCGCCCACCGATCTCGCGCAGGGATCGCCCCGCGCTTTCCAACGCGGATCAAGTCCCTTTTTCAGCCGGTCTCGTGCGAAATCTCCGCATCCAGCTAGGCGTCAGGGGTCGGTCGGATCGCCCAACAGGCTTCGCATCACCTCAACCACCCGCGCCGCCGTCGCATCCGTCGGTGAATTCCGACCGAGCATGTAGCCCATCAGCACGGGATCTTGAAGCTCCAACAAGTCCTCGAACGCCTGTCGTTCGTCGGGCGTCGCGTCTGAATAATGCCGCTCCAAATAGCCCAGCGTCAGTAAATCCAGTTCTTTCATGCCCCGCCGGCAGCGCCAGCGCAATTTGCCCATTGGCTCGGTCACGGCTCATTCTCCCACAAACAAAACCCCTCTCTCGCCAAACGAGAGAGGGGTCAAGGATCGGCAAAATACTCTCAAACCAAGGACTACCGCCGTTCCACCATCAGCTTCTTAATCTCGGCAATCGCCTTGGCCGGATTCAAATGTTTCGGGCACGTCTTGGTGCAGTTCATGATGGTGTGACAGCGATACAGCCGGAACGGGTCTTCAAGATCGTCCAAACGCTCGCCGGTGAATTCATCCCGGCTGTCCACGATCCAGCGATAGGCTTGCAACAGGATCGCAGGACCGAGATAGCGCTCGCCGTTCCACCAATAGCTCGGACAACTGGTCGAACAGCACGCGCACAAGATGCACTCGTAGAGTCCGTCCAGCTTGGCGCGATCCTCCTTGGATTGCAGACGCTCCCGCGCCGGCGGCGGCGTTTCGGTCTGCAACCACGGCTTGATCGAGGTGTACTGGGCGTAGAAATGCGTCAGATCCGGAACCAGATCCTTGATCACCGGCATGTGCGGCAGCGGGTAAACCTTCACCTCGCCGGCCACATCCTCAATCGCCTTGGTGCAGGCCAGGGTGTTGGTGCCGTCGATGTTCATCGCGCACGACCCGCACACGCCTTCCCGGCAGGAACGCCGCAGGGTCAGGGTCGGGTCCATCTCATTTTTGATCTTGAGCAGCGCGTCCAACACCATCGGCCCGCAGGCGGCCAAATCGACCTCGTAAGTATCCATGCGCGGATTTTCGCCGCTGTCCGGATCCCAGCGATAGATCTGAAAGCGCCTGACGTTCTTGGCGCCCGCGCCGGCGTAGTAAGTCTTGCCTTTGCCGATGACGGAATTGGCTGGAAGTTTGAATTGAGCCATGGCAGCGTCCCCTTAGTACGTGCGCTTCTTGGGCGGAATGTACTCCACCTCGTTGGTGAGGGTGTAGGTGTGAACCGGACGGTAGTCGATCTTGACCTCGCCCTTGGGTTCCAGCCACGCCAGCGTGTGCTTCATCCAGTTGTCGTCGTCGCGGTCGGGATAGTCCTCGCGGGCGTGCGCGCCGCGGCTTTCCGCGCGATTGATGGCCGACTTGATCGACACCATCGCGCAACCGAGCAGATTATCCAGCTCCAAGGTCTCGACCAGATCGGAATTCCAGACCATGCCCCGGTCGCTGACGCTGACGTGCTCGAAACCGTCATTAACCTCTTCCAGCAGTTTGATGCCTTCGGCCATGGAGTCGCCGGTGCGGAACACCGCCGCGTGATTCTGCATGGTGCGCTGCATCCGCATCCGCAAGCTGGCGGTCGGGTTTTCGCCCTTGGCGTTGCGCAGGCGGTCGAAACGGGCGACGATCTTATCCACCGAGGCTTGCGGCAAAGACCCGTGCCCGCTGCTGGGCTTGATCAATTCGGCGCAGCGGATGGCGGCGGCGCGGCCGAACACCACGATGTCGAGCAATGAATTGGAACCCAAACGGTTCGCCCCGTGCACCGACACGCAGGCCGCCTCGCCGATGGCCATCAAGCCGGGGATGATGGTATCCGGATTGCCGTCCTTGAGGATCACCACTTCGCCGTGATAGTTGGTCGGAATGCCGCCCATGTTGTAATGCACGGTCGGCAGCACCGGCGCCGGCTCCTTGGTGACGTCCACCCCGGCAAAAATTTGCGCGGTCTCGGCGATGCCGGGCAAGCGTTCGTTGATGACGTTGGCCCCCAGATGCTCCAGATGGAGATAAATGTGATCCTTGTGTTCGCCGACGCCGCGCCCCTCGCGGATTTCGATGGTCATCGAGCGGCTGACCACATCGCGCGAGGCCAAGTCCTTGGCGTTCGGCGCGTAGCGTTCCATGAAGCGCTCGCCGTTGGAATTGGTCAGATAGCCGCCCTCGCCCCGGCAACCTTCGGTCATCAGACAGCCGGAGCCGTAGATGCCGGTCGGATGGAACTGGGTGAATTCCATGTCCTGCAAGGGGAGTCCGGCGCGCAGCACCATGCCGTTGCCGTCGCCGGTGCAGGTGTGGGCGGAGGTCGCCGAGAAGTAGGCGCGGCCGTAACCGCCGGTGGCCAGCACGGTCTGATGGGCGCGGAACACATGCAGCGAGCCGTCGGATAAATCCCAGGCCACCACGCCGCGACACGCGCCTGAATCGTCCATGATCAAATCGAGCGCGAAGTATTCGATGAAGAATTCAGCGCTGTGCTTGAGCGCCTGCTGGTAAAGCGTGTGCAGGATGGCGTGACCGGTGCGGTCGGCGGCGGCGCAGGTGCGCTGGGCGATGCCCTCGCCGTAGTTGGTGGTCATGCCGCCGAACGGGCGCTGGTAAATCTTGCCCTCCTCGGTGCGGGAAAACGGCACGCCGTAATGCTCCAGTTCGATCACCGCCGGCACCGCCTCGCGGCACATATACTCGATGGCGTCTTGATCGCCGAGCCAGTCGGAACCCTTCACGGTGTCATACATATGCCACTGCCACAGGTCTTGACCCATGTTGGCCAGCGCCGCCGACATGCCGCCCTGGGCCGCGACCGTATGGCTGCGGGTGGGAAATACCTTGGTCAAACACGCTGTCTTCAGCCCCTTCTGGGCCATGCCAAAGGTGGCGCGCAAGCCAGCGCCGCCCGCGCCGACCACGACCACATCGTAATTATGATTGATCAGTTTGTATTCGTTGGACATGAAACCTCAGCCTCCGATGATGGGCGTCAGGCCAGCGCGATTTTGAGCACGCTGATAATGGAAATCGCACCCAGCAGGAACAGTACGAACTGGGTCACGAGCAGCGCCACGTACATCACCCATTCCGGGCGGACATAGTCCTCATAAATGACCTGCATGCCCAACTTGGCGTGATAAAAAACGGTCGCCAAGAACGTCACCATCAGCCCGGCATTGATCGGACTGCTCAACCAGTGCTGGAAAGCCTCGTATTCGAGCCGCGAGTAACGGAGCATGGAAAACGCGAACCACAGCACCAGCGGCACCAAGGCGATGGAGGTGACGCGCTGCATCCACCAGTGGTGGGTGCCGTCTTTGGCGCTGCCCAGACCGCGGACGCGAGCGAGCGGGGTACGGATACTCATGATCTCTCTCCTCAAGGCGCGGCGATCAGCCAGCACAAGACGGTCAGAATGATGGACGCCCAGATCACCGCCCAACCCGATTTGGTGGCGTCTGGCATTTCAAAGCCGTAACCGGCGTCCCAAAACAGATGCCGGATGCCGTTGGCCATGTGATAGAACAGCGCCCAAGTCCATAGAAACATCAGCAGTTGCCCGAGCATCGAACCCAACACCGCTTGTGCGTGGTGATAGGCTTGAGGGCCGAGCGCGGCCGCAGCCAGCCAATACACCAACAACAGCGTGCCGACGACCAGGGCGGTTCCAGTGATGCGGTGGGTGATGGACAGCACCGAGGTCATTTGCGGCTTGTAATAGGGGCCGATCATGAACGGCGACAGCGGCCGTTTAGTGGCTGACATAGGTTTCTCCTCGTGATCTCGTCATACAGTGGCGAAGCTAAAGGTCGTTTTTTTGTGCGGCGCAAAAATCATAGTCGAATGCTACCCCTCTTTCCGGGGCGATCATCATGAAAACGCAGGGAACGGATGATGCGTCACGCGGCGTCGGCTCGGTCCGCGACCCGACGGATCGGCTAGAAGTCGATACAACGGCCGGCCTTTTCCCAATCGCCGTAACGGGTGGGTTCAGGCCCCTTGGGGCCGCCAAATTCCGGGGGCATTTTGAGTTTCGCGGCTGGTTTGGCTTGCGGAGAAGGATCGGGGATCGTGGACGGCTGCGGCGGCGTTTTTTGCGTGTCGTTCTCTTTCATGACAGCTCACGAAACAAGCAAGTTGAGGACGGCCTGATTCGCCATCCCATTCCCAACCGCCAACCGTGCCGCCAGGAGCGTTTCGGATACCACACCCTAGCGCGGCGGTAGGGTATTTTTGTTTATTTGTTGTGGATATTATGCCTTTACCGGCCTTCGAACGCAACGAATCGACGGTGTCCCGAAGCGAGTCGTCCATCGACTCTCAGTTTTCTAGAGACTGGAAAGACAACAAGATTTCATCCGATGAATACACAGTGGCTAGCCTTTCTCAACCAAGCCGGCGCGCCGTTGGCGGCCGGTGGCGCATCGCGCTCGATACCGGCGGCAACCGAATCGCGCGCCGCCTTGGCCGAAAATACCTGTTGCGATCTCTCGCAACGGGGTTTGATCGTCGCGCGCGGACCGGAGACCGAAGCCTTTTTGCAAGGCCAACTCACCTGCGACATCCGCCAACTCACGCCGGATCGCAGCTTGACCGGCGCGTATTGCACCCCCAAAGGCCGGGCGTTGGCCTGTTTTCGGCTGTTCCGCCGCGAAGACGGCTATTATTTGGAACTGCCCCATGCCCTGCTGGAGCCGACGCTCGCGCGCTTGCGCCGATACGTGCTCCGAGCCAAAACCGTGCTGGAAGACGAAAGCGCCGCTTTGGCGCGCATGGGCGTGGCCGGGCCCGAAGCCGAAAGCTTACTGGCGGAAAGCGGTCTGGACGCCGCTCGGGAACTGCGCGCCGGCGAGGTCTTGCACGCCGATGGGATCACCGCGCTACGCTTGCCCGGTCCCGTGACCCGTTTCGAGTTGCACGGCCCGGCGCCAGAATTAAGCGCGCTTTGGAACCGCTTCGCCGCCCGAGCCACGCCGGTCGGCCCCGAAGCGTGGCGGCTGCTCGCGATCCTGGCGGGTGCGCCGGAAGTCTACCCCGAAACCGCAGACGCTTTTATCCCGCAAATGCTCAATCTGGATCTGGTGGACGGGATCGGCTTTCAAAAAGGCTGTTATACCGGCCAGGAGATCGTGGCGCGCACCCATTATCTAGGCAAACTCAAGCGGCGGATGTTCTTGGCGCGGGTGGATAGCCCAAAGCCCTTGCATCCCGGCGATCCGCTGTTTTCGCCTCAAGCCGACGCCAGCCAAAGCGCCGGCCAACTGGCGGATGCGGCCGCCCATCCCGACGGCGGTTACGCGGTGCTGGCGGTGGCGCTGATCGAACACGCCCGACGCGGGGTACTGCAATTAGGCGACGCCGAGGGCCCGACGCTCCGCTTGGAATCTTTACCTTATCCCCTTGAGGCGAGCGGCTAATCGTCGGCCGGCAGCCAGCCGCCCAAATCCTTCCAGCGATTGACGATCAGGCAAAACAGTTCCGCCGTGCGCTCGGCGTCGTAAATCGCCGAGTGCGCCTCCCGCTCGTCCCAGCGCAGGCCCGCCGCTTGGAGCGCCCGCGCCAGCACCGTCTGGCCGTAGGCCAAGCCCGCCAGCGATACCGTATCGAAGCTGCTGAAGGGGTGGAAGGGATTGCGCTTGATTTTGGCGCGGGTTGCCGCCGCGTTCAAAAACGCCAAATCAAAAAATGCATTGTGGCCGACCAGCACGGCGCGGGTGCATCCCGTTTCCCGCAACTCCCGCCGAATTTCCTGAAAAATGCCTTCCAGCGCTTCACGTTCCGCGACCGCAAAGCGGAACGGATGATCGGGATCGATGCCGTTGACCGCCATCGACGCCGGCTCCAGCCGCGCGCCGGGAAAGGGCTGGACGTGATGGGCCAGGGTGCCGGCGGGTCTTAACTCGCCTTGCCAGTCCATGCGGATGATGACGGCGGCGATTTCCAGCAAGGCGTCGGTCTGGGCGTTGATGCCGCCGGTCTCGACATCGACGATCACGGGGAGAAAGCCACGAAACCGACGAGCGATGAGGGCGTTAGGCGCGGGTGCGTTCATCCTCGCAGCATAACGGATAGCCTGTCGAAACGCACTGGCGGCGCATTTCGAGGCCGTTCAACCGGGCGTGTTATGGTCCACCCAACGCGGGCCCTCGGCCGTTTCCTCACATTTCCAAAACGGGGCTTTCGATTTCAGCGCTTCCATGATCGCGCGGCAGGCGGCGAATGCTTCCGCCCGATGCGCCGACCATACCGCCACCAATACGATGGGGTCGTCAGGCTTCAGTTCGCCGATGCGATGGATCACCAGCGCATCCAACAGCGGCCACTGCTGGCCGGCGGACTCGACGATCCGTTGTAGCTGGCGCTCGGTCATGCCCGGATAGTGCTCAAGCGTCATCCGACTGATCGCAGCCTGATCCTGGTAGCCGCGCATGGTGCCGATAAAGATCGCCGTCGCGCCGTATTGGCCTTTCAATTCCAGGCGTTCAGCTTGATAGCGCTGCAATTCCGCCAGTGGATCGAAGGGGGTGGCGCGCAAGTCGATCTTCACTACTAACCTCCAGTGACCGGCGGAAAAAACGCGAGCTCATCGCCATCGCGCACCAGTTGTTGGAGGTTGGCGTATTCCAGGTTCACCGCCGCCAAGGTATTCACGGGCAAGGGTGTTTCTGGCCACAGCATCGCCCAAACCTCGGCGACCGTAACGGTTTCGGTGACGGACACCCGGTCTTCCGCGCGGCCCAAACGGTCGCGCAAGCTGGCGAAATATCGAACATAAACAGTCATTTTTCTATCTGGCCTCCCTTCATCAAGGCCCTCATAAAGTGGCGCTAAATTCCGGTAACCCCAGCATGAGTTCACTCTTGCCGGACCTTCCAGATCGGCCGCGATTCCCGATCGATCAACCCATTTTCCAAGAGCCAAAGTCGAGCGTCTTCAGCATCTCCTTCGAACCAAGCCCGACTCGATCCCAGGCGAAAAGTATAGCCCCAAGCATCCATATCGGCGCATAGTCGCGCTCGCTCGACGCCGGCCAACTCATCAGCCAACAGGATTTGTAAGTAACAAACCCCGTTCTCCTCGATGTGCTCGCCGCCGGCGTCGGTATGCAGCCTCGCTCGCCGTCCGGCGTCCATGCAAACGTAATGACCCGCCTCATGCAGCGCGGAATGGATCGGCGTATCCTCCCGCGCAAACAGCCGGCGGCCGATCAAGCCCGCTTCGCGCCCGCCCCAATAGCTTCCCGGTATCTGGCTCGTGAGCGGCAGCCAGACGATGTCCAATCCATAACGCGCCAGCAAGCTCGCCAGCGGTTCGCGCCCCAGGTCGGCGCACCTCAACACCGTATCCTCCGCCCGTCCGACACCATCGAAATGCAGTCCCCTCATGAAGCAAACACCCCATTAAATAACCAAATAGCATAAAAAACCGACATGCAAATTCTATATTTTAAGGGTAGACTATGTAGTTTATTCATGTTAGCCATTCACGCATCGCGCCTGTTGCCCTTTACAATCGCCGCTTCGAGGATTTGCCATTTTATGAGTCGAACCTATCTATTTACCTCCGAATCCGTCTCTGAAGGCCATCCGGATAAAATCGCCGACCAGATTTCCGATGCGGTGCTGGACGCCATTCTCGCCGAAGATCCCAACGGCCGCGTGGCCTGTGAAACTCTGATCAAAACGGGTGTCGTGGTGCTCGCCGGCGAGATCACCACGGAGGCGTGGGTGGATTTCGACCAGATCGTGCGCGAGACCGTGATCGGCATCGGCTATGACAATTCCAAGGTCGGTTTCGACGGCGCGACCTGCGCGGTGCTCTCTTGCATCGGCAAGCAATCGCCGGATATCGCCCAAGGCGTCAACCGCAAAAGTCCGGAGGAGCAAGGCGCGGGCGATCAAGGCTTGATGTTCGGCTACGCTTGCAACGAAACCAAGGTCTTGATGCCCGCCCCGATCACCTACGCGCACCTGCTGGTCCAGCGCCAGGCCGAAATGCGCAAGAGCGGCGTGCTGCCGTGGTTGAGGCCCGACGCCAAGAGCCAGATCACCTTCCGCTATCAGGATCATAAGGTCGTCGGCATCGAAGCCGTGGTGCTTTCCACCCAGCACGACGCGGATATCAGTTATAAATTGCTTTGCGAAGCCGTCATGGAAAACATCATTCTGCCGGTGCTGCCGGCGGAATGGCTGGACAAGCACACCCAATATCACATCAACCCGACCGGCAGCTTCGTGATCGGCGGCCCGGTGGGCGATTGCGGCTTGACCGGGCGCAAGATCATTGTCGATACCTACGGCGGCGCGGCGCACCACGGCGGGGGGGCGTTTTCCGGCAAGGACCCGTCAAAGGTCGACCGCTCCGCCGCTTACGCCGGCCGTTACGTCGCCAAGAACATCGTCGCCGCCGGGCTGGCCGACCGCTGCGAAATCCAGGTGTCCTACGCCATCGGCGTCGCCGAGCCGACCTCGATCAGCATCAACACCTTCGGCACCGGCAAGATCGACGAAGACCGTCTGGTGGACATCGTGCGCGGCCACTTCGATCTGCGGCCCTACGGCTTGGTCAAGATGCTGAACCTGATCCGCCCCATCTACAAAAAGACCGCCGCCTACGGCCATTTCGGACGCGAGGAACCCGAGTTTAGCTGGGAAGCCACCGATAAAGCCGACGCGCTGCGGGACGCGGCGGCCCTTTAATCCCCAGCTCAATTTCTCGCCCCCATGCCGAGGGGCGCTGCAACGGTCCTTACCGTCAGGCTCGGCATGGCCCGGCTTTCACTAGCCAACGGCGCCCGTTCAACCGTATAGAGAGTACGTTATGAACGCCGTCGCGCGCGATGAAATCTTACCTGATTACGCTGTTGCCGATCTTTCGCTGTCCGATTGGGGCCGCAAGGAAATCGCCATCGCCGAAACCGAAATGCCCGGCCTGATGGCGATCCGCGCCGAATATCAGGACCGGCAGCCCTTGAAAGGCGCTCGGATCGCCGGGTCGTTGCACATGACCATCCAGACCGCCGTGCTGATCGAAACCCTGGCGGCCTTGGGCGCGGACATCCGCTGGGCCTCCTGCAACATTTTTTCAACCCAGGATCACGCCGCCGCCGCCATCGCCGCCGACGGCATCCCGGTGTTCGCCTACAAGGGCGAATCGCTGGAGGAGTATTGGGACTTTACCCACCGCATTCTGGAATGGCGTGACGGCGGCGCGCCCAACATGATCCTGGACGACGGCGGCGACGCCACGCTGTTGATCACGCTCGGCGCGCGGGCCGAACAGGATCGCTCGCTGATCGCCAATCCGACCTGCGAGGAGGAGCAAGTGCTGTTCGCCGCCATCCGCCAGCGTCTGGAGCGGCAACCCGGCTGGTATTCCCGCATTCAAGCCAACATCAAGGGCGTGACCGAGGAAACCACCACCGGCGTCCACCGGCTGTACACCATGGAGAAGGAAGGCCGCCTGCCCTTTCCCGCCATCAACGTCAACGATTCGGTGACCAAATCCAAATTCGACAACCTCTACGGCTGTCGCGAATCGCTGGTGGACGGCATCAAGCGCGCCACCGATGTCATGATCGCCGGCAAGGTCGCGGTGGTGCTGGGCTACGGCGATGTCGGCAAGGGTTGCGCCCAATCGCTCAAGGGTTTGGGCGCGACGGTATGGATCACCGAGATCGACCCGATCTGCGCCTTGCAGGCGGCGATGGAGGGCTATCGGGTGGTCACCATGGACGACGTGGCCGACAGGGCGGATATTTTCGTGACCTCGACCGGCAACGTCGGGGTCATCACCCACGAGCACATGGCGCGGATGAAAAATCAGGCCATCGTTTGCAACATCGGCCACTTCGATTCCGAAATCGAGGTCGCCAAGCTCAAGGGCTACCGCTGGGAAAACATCAAGCCGCAGGTCGATCACATCATCTTTCCCGATGGCAAGCGCATCATCCTGCTGGCCGAGGGACGGCTGGTGAATCTGGGCTGCGCCACGGGCCATCCCAGCTTCGTGATGTCCAACTCTTTCAGTAACCAAACCCTGGCGCAGATCGAGCTGTTCACCAAGGGCGGGCAGTACCAGAACAAAGTCTACGTGCTGCCCAAGCATCTGGATGAAAAAGTCGCCCGGCTGCATCTGGACCGGATCGGCGCCAAGCTGACCCAACTGACGCCCGAACAGGCGGCCTACATCGGGGTTGGCGTGGATGGGCCGTACAAGGCGGACAATTACCGCTACTGAAGCAGCGCGGCGGGTTGTTATAGGCTAAGCGCTCGGCGGCGAACCTGCCGTCGAGCGCTTCCCGCTTTGCCCCTTTCTCATTTCCGCCTCCCGCGCGGATTGGCAGTGACCGTCCATGAAGTCCCAGCAAGCTTATCCCAAAATTTTCAGTTGCGAATTTTTCCCGCCCAACACCGACGAGGGCATGCAGAAACTGTTCTCCGCGCGCGAGAAGCTGCTGCGAATCAAACCGGCCTTCTTTTCGGTTACCTACGGTGCGGGCGGCTCCACCCGCGAGCGCACGTTTCAAGCGATTCAATCGATCCAGGCGCAAGGCGACGCGGACGCCGCCCCGCATCTGACCTGCGTGGCCTCCACCCGCAAAGGCGTTCGCGAAATCCTGGACAGCTACCGCGCGCAAGGCATCCGCCGGATCGTGGCGCTGCGCGGCGATCTGCCGTCCGGAATGCGCGAGTTCGGCGAATTTCGCTACGCCAATGAACTGGTGGAATTTATCCGGTCCGAAACCGGCGACCATTTCCACATCGAAGTCGCCGCCTACCCGGAATTTCACCCGCAAGCCACCAGCACCGAACGCGATTTGCTGAACTTCAAACGCAAGGTGGAAGCCGGGGCCGACAGCGCCATCACCCAGTATTTTTACAATGCGGAATCCTATTTTCGCTTCGTGGACGACTGCGAAAAATTGGGACTGGCGTTGCCCATCGTGCCCGGCATCATGCCGATCACCAACTTCACCCAACTGGCGCGGTTTTCGGATAACTGCGGCGCGGAAATCCCGCGTTGGCTCCGCAAGCGGCTGGAAAGCTGCGGCGACGACCGCAACGCGATCCGCGCCTACGGCGTGGATATCGTCACCGAGTTATGCCGGCGCTTGCTGGACGGCGGCGCGCCCGGACTGCATTTTTACACCATGAACCAGTCCGGTCCGACCTTGGCCGTTTGCGAGCGATTGGGATTGAACCCCCCGTTGGAACTCAACCAGCCTCACTAAGCAAAACGGCCCGCCCCAAGATCGGAGCAGGCCGTTTGATGAAACTGAGGACAGGTTAGGCCGAAACCGCTCGGCGCGGGGTTTACTGGGCGGCCAACAGCGCCTTGGCGTCGGGGCCAAGCGGCAACACGTAGTCGTAGGAGCCCAGAATCAGATTGTCGATTGCCCGGATCAACCGCGCCTGCACGTAAACCGACTGCCGGGCGACCGCGTAGGTTCCCGCAATCACGGCGGCGGCATTGTGCGATTGGCTGATTTCCCGGATCGAGCGCGACAGCGCAAACTCACCCGAGCCTTCCTTGATGAAAATGTTGTTGCGCATCTTAAGTTCGACCACGGTGAACCCCTGTTGCGCGAACTTGGATCCGAGCTGCTCGCCGATCACCCGGCCCAGGCCGGACGACACATCCAGATTGTTGATATCCACAAAGGTGGCCGCCAGCAGGGGCTCATGCCGTTCTTTAAGCCACGGCGCCCGCGCCAGCAAGGCATCGGCCGCCTTGTAGTTGGCATCTACCAGATTCGCATCCTGCACGATCGGCCGAACCGCGATATCGTCGGATGAGGTCGCGCATCCCCCCACAATACTCAAGCTGAACGCGACCAATAAAATCACCGCGCCGCGCAAGCGCACTACGTTTCCATTCATGGTTTCACCTCTGTGATGCAAGTCGAGATACGGCGTGTCATGGGCACTGAATACCCGAAGTGCATCCGACCATCTCCACGATGCGGGTGGTGACCGGCGCTGGCGCTTGAGCGATGTACTGCTCGACGTTGTTGTCGCTCACATAATAAATATCACGCAGCCGGGTGATGTAACGCGGACCGTTCATCACCGAGGTCGTGACGATGATTTCGCTGTTGGGGGTGTCGGTCAGATAACCGGTCGCAATATCCAGTCCCACCGCGCCCATCATGGCGGCGGTCGCCGGATTGTTTTCGCCCGTGGCGCGCAGCACCAAGACGCTGCCGGTCAGCGCGGTGAACAAGCCCGGCATCGGCCGGATGAAGCCGCGATCCTTGTGGCTTACCACTTGAATCCCGTAAGTCACCTCGTAGCAACCGTCGCTCGGATTCTCGCTGACCAAGAAACCTTGCTCTAACAGGTGGGTAATTAACAGATTATGAAAGGCGACGCCGAACTCGCTATTGTATTGCGGCGGCTGCACGTGCAAGGCGATGGAATTTTTCGCCGACTGACTGGTGGAAGGATAAGGACCGATCAGCAGCGCATCGCGCAAGCGGTTTGATATATCGGCGGCCAGAATGTCCCAATGCTCGGCCGCCTGCATCTTTCTTTGAAACGATACCGGGTAAGTTGTTGCAACTGGCACTTGGGATGCGCAGGCCCCCAGTCCCAAGCACAGGATTAGTAGACTGGCGTAAGAGATTTTCATGGTGACTCCCTCGGTTTTTTGTATCCGTAAATCGGCGGTGATCAGCAAAATTTTAGCCGGTTATACCACTGGTGCCACCCCTTAGACAACAAGGTTTCGACGCGCCCCTGCTTCCGTCTCGGGACACTTTCCCCATTCAAGCCGATTATCAGTCGAAACAATAGCTTATTAAGGCTTATGACCACACTATATTGTAGTGTCAAACAAACAACACCACAGCATATAGTAATTTTTTCCAGCTTCTTCTAGAATCCGGTCAATCCGCTGCAAGACGGAACTCGGCCGACGCCATCGCCTTCGCGCCGATGACAACACTCATCAGTTTCACCTCATGCCTTCCAGGGAGACCGTCGGCCCATGAAAACCGCGCATCTAGAGCCTGTTGATCGCCCGACCGCCGCCGCCGATGTACCGATGCAAGCCGCATCCTGGGACATCTGGGACCAAAAATATCGCCTCAAGGACAAGGATGGCCGTTCGATTGACGCCATGATCGACGCCACTTATCAGCGCGTCGCCAAGGCCCTTTCGGAGGTGGAAGCCACACCGGACCTGCGGGCGCTTTGGCATGAAAAATTTTTATGGGCGCTGCGCCACGGCGCGATCCCGGCCGGACGCATCATCTCCAACGCGGGCGCCTGGGAGCACAAGCCCGCCACCTCCACGATCAACTGTACGGTTTCCGGCACCATCCGCGATTCGATGGACGACATTTTGCGTAAGGTGCACGAGGCAGGCTTGACGCTCAAATCGGGCGCGGGCATCGGCTATGAGTTTTCCACGCTGCGGCCGCGCGGTGCTTATGTCTCGGGCGCGGGCGCGTACACCTCGGGTCCGCTGTCGTTCATGGATATTTACGACAAAATGTGTTTTACCGTGTCCTCGGCGGGCGGGCGGCGCGGCGCGCAAATGGGCACCTTCGATATCGGCCATCCCGATGTCCTGGAATTCGTCCGGGCCAAGCGCGAAGCTGGCCGCCTGCGCCAATTCAATCTGTCGTTGCTGATCACCCAAGAGTTCATGGAGGCGGTCAAGACCGATTCCGAATGGCTGCTGGCGTTTCCACTGCTGGCCAAGGAAGTCGAACAAGACGGGGTGGATTTGCGAGACGCCGACCAAATCGTGTGGCGCGACTGGCCGACGACCGAGGGCTTGACCGTCAACGAGGCCGGCCAAGTCGCCTGCAAGATTTATCGCAAAATCCGCGCCCGGCGGCTGTGGGACGTGATCATGGCGTCCACCTATGATTACGCCGAACCGGGCTTCATCTTGATCGACCGCGCTAACGAGATGAACAATAACTGGTTTTGCGAAAACATTCGCGCGACCAATCCCTGCGGCGAGCAAACACTCCCGCCTTATGGCTCGTGTCTGTTAGGGTCGGTCAATCTCACCCAATTCGTCCAAAATCCGTTCACGGAAAAAGCCTGTTTCGACTGGGAAACCTACCGCGACGTCGTCGCCATCTTCACCCGGATGCTCGATAACGTGGTCGAGATCAACGGCTTACCCTTGGAGCAGCAGCGCCAGGAAATTCTCGGCAAGCGCCGGCACGGCATGGGTTTTCTCGGATTGGGCTCGACCTTGACCATGCTGCGCATCCAATATGGCTCTTCGGAATCGCTGGCTTTCACCGAGAGCGTCACCCGCGAGCTGGCGCTGACCGGCTGGCGGGTCGCCTTGGAACTAGCCCGCGAAAAAGGTCCCGCGCCGGTGCTCGAACAGGATTTCACCGTCACCGCCGAGATGCTGCGCAAGCGTCCGGAAATGCGCAAAGACGGCTTGAAGGAAGGCGACACGGTCAAGGGCAAGGTGCTGCACGCTCGCTACAGCCGCTACCTGCAACAAGTGGCGCAAGTCGAGCCCGAGCTGGTGGATGAATTGGCGCGCGTCGGCGCCCGGTTCACCCATCACAGTTCCATTGCGCCCACCGGCACCATCGCCCTGTCGCTGGCCAACAACGCCAGCAACGGCATCGAACCCAGCTTCGCCCATCACTACTTCCGCAACGTGATCCGGCCGGGCAAGAAATCCAAGGAGAAGGTCGATGTGTTTTCGTTTGAATTGCTGGCCTACCGGCATTTGATCAATCCGAAGGCCATTCCGGACGTTGAATCGGGCGAACAACGCCTGCCGAGCTATTTCATCGCCGCTGACGAGGTCAGCCCGAAACAGCATGTGAACATTCAGGCCGCCGCTCAGAAATGGATCGATTCCAGCATTTCCAAAACGGCGAACGTGCCCACCGATTTCCCTTACGAGGAGTTCAAGGATATCTATCTGTACGCCTACGAACAGGGCTTGAAGGGCTGCACCACGTTCCGCTTCAACCCTTCCGCTTTCCAGGGCGTGCTGGTCAAGGAACAGGATTTAGCCAATACCCTCTACCGATTTACGCTGGAAGACGGTTCGGAAATCGAACTCAAAGGCCACGAGGAAATCGAGTACGACGGTGAAACGCACACCGCGGCCAACCTATATGACGCCCTCAAGGAAGGTTATTATGGGAAATGGTAAATCCGCACGCCGCCGTCCGATTTTGGAGGGACGACCATGACCATCAAGATCGACAAAAAAATCGTTGCCTACAACGTTGTCAAAAACGACGACAAACTGCCCGCTCTGATCAGCGAGCCGGCGGCCGTGCAGCAGATGCACGAAAGCTTGGCCCGGCCCGAAATGCTCTCGGGCACGACCTATAAGGTCAAAACCCCGCTGTCGGATCACGCGCTCTACATCACCATCAACGACATCATTCTCAATCGCGACACCGAACACGAGACGCGCCGGCCGTTTGAAATTTTCATCAACTCCAAGGCGATGGATCATTTTCAATGGATTGTCGCGCTGACCCGCATCATCTCCGCCGTATTTCGCAAAGGCGGCGATTGCACGTTTTTGGTCGAGGAAATGCGCTCGGTGTTCGACCCCAAGGGCGGTTACTTCAAAAAGGGCGGCAAATACATGCCTTCGCTGGTCGCGGAAATCGGCGACGTCATCGAATCGCACATGCGCTCCATCGGCTTGATCGAGGAAAACGAACTCGACGCCCACCAGCGCAAGATGATCGCCGAGCAACGCAACAAATACGAAGTCGGCATGAAGGCCGTCGAGGACGCGGGCGAAGACAGCTTTCCCCCGGAGGCCACGCTGTGCGGAAAATGCCAGACCAAGGCCGTTATCGTCATGGACGGCTGTCTGACCTGCCTCAATTGCGGCGACTCTAAGTGTTCCTAAACGAAAATTCGCAACTTACCGCCTCATTCGAGCCTGAGACGAGCCATGCGCCCAGAATTGCCCGATCAGATGACCGCCATCGAAATCACCGCGCCGGGCGGCCCGCAGCAGTTGGTTCCGAGCCGCCGCGCGATACCGAAACCGGCTGTTGGAGAAGTCCTGCTTGAAGTCGCCGCCGCCGGCGTCAATCGACCCGACTGCCTGCAGCGCCAAGGCGGTTATCCGCCGCCGCCGGGCGCATCCGACATTCCCGGACTGGAAGTGGCCGGCACGGTCGTCGCCTTGGGCGAGGGCGTGGAGAGCTGGAAAATCGGCGATCGAGTCTGCGCCTTATTGACCGGCGGCGGCTACGCCGAATATTGCACCGCGCCCGCCCCGCAATGCCTGCCGATTCCGGCCGGTTTGACCTTACAACAGGCCGCCGCCCTCCCGGAAACTTTTTTTACGGTCTGGAGCAATATTTTCGACCGGGCGCGGCTGCAACCCGGCGAAACGCTACTGATCCACGGCGGCACGAGCGGCATCGGCACCACCGCGATCCAACTCGCCAAGGCTCTAGGCTCGCGGGTGTTCGTCACCGTCGGCGGCATCGAAAAAATTCAGCCCTGCCTGGACCTCGGGGCAGAACGCGCCATCAACTACCATGAGGAAGATTTTGTCCAGGCAGTCAAGGAGCTTACCCAAAATCGGGGCGTTGACGTGATCCTGGATATGGTCGGCGGCGATTACACGCAGCGCAACCTGAGCGCGCTGGCGGTGGAAGGCCGGCTGGTCTTCATCGCGTTTCTACGCGGCGCTAAGATGGAGTTGAATTTAGCGCCGGTCATGATGAAACGGCTGACGGTCACCGGTTCGACCCTGCGCGCCCGTCCGGTCGCGGATAAAGCGCCCATCGCCCAACACCTGCAACGAACCGTTTGGCCCCTGCTCGCCAGCGGAAAGATCCGACCGATCATCCAGCAAATCTTTCCCCTGGCTGAAGCCGCCGCCGCTCACGCACTCATGGAATCCAACCGCCATATCGGAAAATTGTTGCTCCAGGTTCGCTAAGCCATCGCGCTCCCCTACCCGCTCAGGCCCTCGCCGCTTCAATCGGCTTGCAAAAAATCTCTGAAGGGCCTTGCGCTCATCCGAGAATTTATTTTGTTTTGCATTGCAACAATCCCTCGAGTGTGCTGTTATTAAAGGCAGTTGATTCGCCGTTTCCCGTCTGACGGAACGACCTGTTAAGCGTGCAGTCATCAACTACTCTTATTCTTGCGCTGCGGATGGTTTATGAGCGGTCGAATTTCAACCGCCAGGCAGGCAAGGAATGATGGATTTTGCCAAGCATATTCGCCTGCAAGCCGCTTTCTTACAGGTGAAGAGGTTGAAAACATGCGTGGAAATTACAAGCTCAAGCAACCGCTGGTTTGGTTCGAGCGCGATGGCTGGTGGTTCAAGATCCTCGGCGAGTGCTTCGGACCTTATCGAGATCGGCTCGAAGCGCGCTACAATCTTTTGGTCATTCAGGGCTTAAGCCTTCAACTGCGCCAAGCAATCTCAAGATAGATGTGCACTTGATCGTCGCACACCTCGGTCCATCGATTCCCGAGTTGTCCGCTACCCTGAAGATAAGAGATAGGCGAAAGTGTGATGCGGCCACGCAGCGTGACGGTCGCGTATTCCAATAAAAAAGCCGGCATCGCCGGCTTTTTTAGTCCATCAAAATGCTTATTCGCTGGCCGCCGCGCCGGGCCGATCCATCAGCTCGACATAGGCCAGGGGCGCATTGTCGCCGGCGCGAAACCCGCATTTCAAAATGCGCAAGTAGCCGCCCGGACGCGCTTGAAACCGAGGCCCCAATTCGCCGAATAACTTGGTCACCACCTGACGGTCGCGCAAGCGGTCGAACGCCAAGCGCCGGTGGGCCAAACTATCCTGTTTGGACAGCGTGATCAACGGTTCGGCGACCCGACGCAATTCCTTGGCTTTCGGCAAGGTCGTCCGAATCACTTCGTGAGTGAACAGCGAAGCGGCCATATTGCGCAGCATGGCCTTGCGGTGGCTGCTCGTGCGGTTCAGTTTACGACCGGCTTTGCGATGGCGCATGACACAAATTCCTTAAAAACCTGATCACGGATTAGCAATAAAAAACGATAACGGGACAATCAAACGCAAGTTTTACTCGTCGGCCTCGTCGGCCTCGCCATCGCCCTGAGCGTCCGATTTAGACGACTTGTCGACCTCGACCAGCATGCCGGCCAACGCGCCGCTCGCACGGCGCGCCGCGTTGCGTTGCTCGGCGGCTTGCTCCAGATTCAAATTGGGGGGCGGCCAATTGTCGATCTTCATGCCCAAAGCCAGCTTGTATTTGGCCAGCACGTCCTTGATCTCCGTCAAGGACTTCTTACCGAGATTCGGCGTTTTCAGCAATTCCGACTCAGTCCGCTGCACCAGATCGCCGATGTAGTAAATACTTTCGGCTTTCAAGCAGTTGGCGGAGCGCACCGTCAGTTCCAAATCGTCGACCGGCTGGATTAACACCGGGTCGATGTCGACCGGCGGCGGCAAGCTCGGCTCGTCGCGCTTGCCCTTGAGATCGACGAAAACCGACAATTGATCCAATAAAATTCGGGCGGCGGTGCGAATCGCCTCCTCGGGATCGATGGTGCCGTTGGTTTCCAGGGTCAGAACCAGCTTGTCTAAATTGGTGCGTTGCTCGACGCGGGCGCTTTCCACCCGGTAGCTGATCCGCTCGATCGGGCTGAAGGACGCATCCAAGCGCAACCGGCCGATCGACCGGGTTTCGCTCTCGGCGCTTTCGCGCTGCGTCGCCGGCGCATAGCCGCAGCCCCGCTCCACTCTAAGCCGCATGCTCAGTTCGCCGCTCTTGGTCAGATGGGCGATGATGTGATCGGGGTTGATGATCTCGACGCTGTGACTGCCTTCGATATCGCCCGCCACTACCGGTCCCGGACCTTTCTTGGTCAGGCTCAGGTGCGCTTCCTCGACCCCTTCCTGCAAGGTGACCGCCACGCCCTTGAGATTGAGCAGGATGTCGATCACATCTTCCTGCACGCCCTCGATGGTCGAATATTCATGCAAGACTTCTTCAATCTCGCACTCGACGATGGCGGCGCCGGGAATCGAGGACAACAAAATCCGGCGCAAGGCGTTGCCGAGCGTGTAGCCAAAGCCGCGCTCCAACGGTTCCACGGTTACCTGAGCCAACCGAGGGGCAAGCTTTTCCACTTCGACACGGGTCGGTTTTAGCAAATCAAATGCACCCACCATCCGCTTTCCCTCGGAGTCGATCACTTGGAGTAAAGCTCCACAACCAATGATTCGTTGATGTCGGCGGGCAAATCGCCGCGATCGGGAATCCGCTTGAACACGCCGCTCATCTTGTTCACATCCACGTCCACCCAATCGGCGAAACCGTGGCCCTGCGCGAGCTGCAAGGAGTACTGAATGCGGGTCTGGGGCCGACTCTTTTCATGAATCGCCACCACATCTTCCGGTTTGACCTGATAGGAAGCAATATTGACCCGCTGGCCGTTCACGGTGACCGCCCGGTGCGAAACCAGTTGTCGGGCCTCGGCGCGGGTGCTGCCAAATCCCATCCGATAGACCACGTTATCCAAACGGCACTCCAACAGTCTCAACAGATTCTCGCCGGTCGAACCCTTGCGGCGCGCAGCTTCCTTATAATAATTGAGGAACTGCCGTTCCAACACGCCGTAAATCCGGCGCAGTTTCTGCTTCTCGCGCAACTGCAATCCATAATCGGACAAGCGGGGACGGCGCGCGCCGTGCTGGCCGGGCTGCCGCTCGAGCTTGCACTTGGATTCGATGGGCCGGGCGGCGGACTTCAGAAATAAATCCACGCCTTCCCGACGGCTCAGCTTGCACTTGGGACCGAGATATCTCGCCACGGTAGGACTCCTGAGCTATACGCGCCGGCGTTTGGGGGGACGGCAACCGTTATGCGGGATCGGCGTCACGTCCATGATGCTCATGATCTTGAATCCAGCGGCGTTCAAGGCGCGCACGGCGGATTCCCGACCGGGCCCAGGCCCCTTGACGTTGACCTCCAGATTCTTGACGCCGAACTCCTTGACGGCATTACCCACGCGCTCGGCCGCCACCTGCGCCGCAAACGGCGTGCTCTTGCGGGAGCCGCGAAAACCGGAACCCCCGGAAGTCGCCCAGCCCAGCGCATTGCCTTGACGGTCGGTAATCGTGATGATCGTATTGTTGAACGAGGCGTGGATATGGGCGATCCCATCCACCACATTTTTCTTGACGCGCTTGCGCGTCTTGGTCACTGGTTTTGCCATTCTCCAACCTATGCCAGCGGCATTCGAAACGTTTCAGGCGATTTACTTGCGTACCGCGCGGCGCGGTCCCTTGCGCGTGCGCGCATTGGTTCGAGTCCGCTGGCCGCGCACGGGCAAACCGCGCCGGTGACGCAGGCCGCGGTAGCAACCCAGATCCATCAAGCGTTTGATGCTCATGGACACTTCACGACGCAAATCGCCTTCGACAATGTATTGACCCACTTCGGCGCGCAATGCGTCCACCTGGGCTTCGGTTAAATCGCGGACCTTGGTTTCCGGGGCGACCCGCGCTGCCTCGCAAATTTGCCGGGCTCGCGTGTTGCCGATCCCGTAAATCGATTGCAGCGCAATCACCGTATGTTTGTTGACCGGAATGTTAATTCCTGCAATACGGGCCATGCCTTAGAACCCCTCTCCCATGGTGCTGGGTGCCTGACGCGCAAAGAGTGGAAATTTAACGCACCCAGCTCAATAAATCAATAAAGAATCAACTCTTAATTCTGCTCTCAGCCTTGACGCTGCTTGTGCCGGGCGTCCTTGCAAATCACCCGGACCACGCGGTCGCGGCGGATAATCTTGCAGTTGCGACAGATTTTCTTCACCGAAGCACGCACTTTCATCGCTTTACTCCAAATTCCACAGTCACCGCGCGCCGGATAGGGCGACGCGGACGCAATCATGGCCCCGCGCTCACCGCAACAGGCCCGAACCCTTGAAACTGCTCTTCTTCAACAGGCTTTCGTATTGGTGCGACATCAAGTGCGCCTGAACCTGCGCCATAAAATCCATGACGACCACCACGATAATCAGCAGTGAGGTGCCGCCGAAATAGAACGGCACCCGCCAATAGAGGATCAGAAATTCAGGCAACAGACAGACGGCGGTGATGTAGAACGCGCCAATCAAGGTCAAGCGGGTCAATACCTTATCGATATAACCCGCGGTTTGAGCGCCGGGCCGGATTCCGGGGATGAACGCGCCGGACTTCTTCAAATTGTCCGCGGTCTCCTTAGAATTGAACACCAGCGCGGTGTAGAAGAAACAGAAGAAAATAATCAAGCCGGCGTACAGCAACACGTACAAGGGCTGACCGGGCGAGAGCGCCGAACTGATGTTGCGCAACCATTCCATATTCGGCGCATTGCCAAACCAACTGCCCAAGGTCGCCGGAAACAAAATCAGGCTGGAGGCAAAAATCGGCGGAATGACCCCGGACATATTCAGTTTCAACGGCAAATGCGTGGTCTGGGCCGCGTACATCCGCCGGCCTTGCTGCCGCTTGGCGTAGTTGACCGTGATCCGCCGCTGTCCGCGCTCGACGAAGACCACGAAACCGGTCACCAGCACGGTCAGCGCCAACAAGAACAGCACCAGCATCACGTGCAGCTCGCCGGTGCGCGCCAATTCCAGGGTGCCGCCCACCGCTTGGGGCAAGCCGGCGACGATGCCGGCGAAGATCAGCATCGAAATGCCGTTGCCGATGCCGCGTTCGGTCACCTGCTCGCCCAACCACATCAAAAACAAAGTACCGGTCACCAAACTGATCGTCGAGGTCACGATAAACCCGACGCCGGGCGCGATCACCACCGACGCGCCGCCCGCCATTTGATTTTGTAAGGCGATGCTGACCCCGATAGCCTGAAACATCGCCAGCACCACCGTCAGGTAACGGGTGTAACGGGTCAGCTTGTGGCGGCCGGCCGCCCCGCCCTCCTTGCGCAACTGCTCCAGGGACGGCACCACCATCGACATCAATTGCAGGATGATCGACGCCGAGATGTACGGCATCACCCCCAGCGCGAAAATGCTCAACCGGCTCAGTGCGCCGCCGGAAAACATATTGAACATATCGAGGATGGTGCCGCGCTGCTGGTCGAACAATTGCGCCATGGCGTGCGGGTCGATGCCCGGCACCGGAATGTGAGTGCCGATGCGAAACACCACCAACGCGCCCAGCAAAAACAACAAGCGCTGGCGCAGTTCGGTCATTTTGCCGAGATCCGGCAGGGCGGTCGCCATGATGGTTTACTCGAGGATCGTCCCGCCAGCCGCCAGCAGCGCCTCGCGCGCGCCCTTGGTCAGCGCCAGACCGCGCAGTTTCACGGCCCGTTCTAGCTTGCCAGACAGGATGACCTTGGCTTGCTTGGCGAAAATCGGCGCCAGATTGGCTGCTTTAAGCGCCGCCAAGTCGATGATGTCCGCTTCAAGCTTGGCCAAGGCGCTCAGGCGGATCTCGGCGGTGTCCTTGGCGGTCATGGAGCGGAAACCCCGCTTGGGCAGCCGCCGCTGCAAGGGCATCTGGCCGCCTTCAAAACCGACTTTGTGGTAGCCGCCGGCGCGCGCGTGCTGGCCTTTGTGGCCGCGCCCGCCGGTCTTGCCGAGCCCGGACCCGATGCCGCGCCCGACCCGCTGCTCGACCGGCCGGCTGCCGGGAGCGGGTTTCAGGGTATTAAGACGCATGGGTTCAAGCCTCCTCGACTTTCAATAGATACGACACCTTGCGGATCATCCCCCGGTTTTCCGGCGTATCGATCACCGTGGCGGTGCTTTGCGTCTTGCGCAAGCCAAGCCCCCGCACGCAGGCTTGATGCGCGGCCAAGCGGCCGTGCGCGCTCTTGACCAGGGTCACTTTCAATTTTCCGGCCATGGTCTTCAACTCCGGATTTCGTCCAGGGTTTTGCCGCGCTTGGCGGCTTGATAGTCGGGCGATTTCATCACGCTCAAACCGTGGATGGTCGCCCGAACCACATTAATCGGATTGCGCGAGCCGATGCACTTGGCCAGTACATCCTTGACGCCGACCACCTCGAACACGGCGCGCATCGCGCCGCCGGCGATGATTCCGGTGCCTTCCGAGGCCGGTTGCATGAAAACGTGCGCCGCGCCGTGTTCGGCGTTGACCGGATACTGAAGCGTCGTGCCGTTCAACGGCACCGTGCGCATATTCTTGCGGGCCTTGTCCATGGCTTTCTGGATGGCCATCGGCACCTCGCGGGCCTTGCCGTATCCCAAGCCTACCCGACCGTTGCCGTCGCCCACCACGGTCAGCGCCGTAAAGCCGAACTGACGGCCGCCCTTGACGACCTTGGCCACGCGGTTGACGGCGATCAGCTTTTCTTGCAAGCCGTCGGTATTCTGGGAGCTTTCTACATTATTCATCGCCATGCTGTGGGTTCCTTAAAACTCCAAACCGTTTTCGCGGGCGGCATCGGCCAGCGCCTTGACCCGACCGTGATACAAAAAGCCGGAGCGGTCGAACGCCACGCGGGCGACGCCGATCGCCTTGGCCTTTTCAGCGATGGCCTTACCCACCAACTTGGCCGCCGCGATATCGCCGGTGCTTTTAAGCTCCTTGCGCAACCCCGGCTCCAAGGTCGACGCCGCCGCCAGCGTGCGGTCGCCGCCCCGTTCCGGAACGATGATCTGGGCATAGATATGGCTCGGGGTGCGATGCACGCAGAGCCGGTGCACGCCCAGCTCACGGATTTTATGGCGGGCCCGCAACCCGCGGCGCAAGCGCGCGGTTTTTTTATCGGCTGATTTTTTATCCATGGCCAGTCCTTACTTCTTCTTAGCTTCTTTCAAGAGGATGGTCTCGTCGGAATAACGCACGCCCTTGCCCTTGTAAGGTTCGGGCGGCCGGTAGGCGCGGATCTTGGCGGCCACTTCGCCGACCTGCTGTTTGTCCACCCCTTGCACCACGATTTCGGTCTGGGTCGGCGTCTGGATGGTGATGCCCTCCGGTATCGCAAATTCGACCGGATGTGAAAAACCGAGCGTCAGATTGAGCACCTTGCCTTGCGCTTGCGCCTTGTAGCCGACGCCGATCAATTGCAGCTTGCGCTGGAAGCCCTGGCTGACGCCGATCACCATATTGTTGAGCAACGCGCGCATGGTGCCGGTCATCGCCCGATACTTGGCCTCGTTGGTCAACACTCGGGGAGCGAGCTTCAACTCGCCGCCTTCATGGCGCACTTCGACCCAGGGATGCACCGCCAGTTGGGCCGAGCCGTTCTTACCCTTGATCGAGACCTGCTGGCCGTCGACCGTCACGGTGACGCCGGCCGACACCGGAATCGGTTTCTTACCGACGCGCGAGGTGCGAATTTTGGTTTCTTTCAGTACGGTTGCCATGACGCCGCTCCCTTAGGCCACGATGCACAGCACTTCGCCGCCGTGGCCGGCCGCCCGCGCCGCGCGGTCGCTCATCAGCCCCCGCGGCGTGGAAACGATCGCCACGCCCAAGCCGTTCATCACCTTGGGCAGATCGTCCTTGCCGCGAAACACCCGACGGCTGGGACGGCTGACCCGCTCGATTTTGTCGATGACCGGTCGGCCCTCGAAATACTTCAGGGCGACGGTCAACTCAGGGTGCCCGGCCTCGTTATCGGCCACCGAAAAATCGGTGATGTAGCCTTCATCGCGCAGCACGCGCGCGATGGCCACCTTCAGTTTGGAAGCCGGCATGCTCGCCTGGGTTTTGGCGGCGGTCTGGGCGTTGCGGATGCGCGTCAGCATATCCGCGATGGGATCGGTCATGCTCATGATTGCCACTACTCCGATAGTCAGTCACGGGGCTACCGCCGGCGGCGGAGCAAACCCTGAACTTAAACGGGGTCTCGCGGGGCGAGATGAAAGGTGATTACCAGCTCGCCTTATGCAGTCCGGGCACGTCGCCGCGCATGGCCGCTTCACGCAGCTTGTTGCGAGACAGACCGAACTTGCGATAAAAACCGTGGGGCCGGCCGGTCAGCCGGCAGCGGTTGTGGAGCCGCGCGGGGCTGGCGTCGCGGGGCAGCGCGTGAAATTGCCGCCGCGCTTCCCGCCGCTGTTGCTCGTCGGTGGCGGGATCGCGAAGGATTTCCTTCAAGGCGGCCCGCTTGGCGGCGTAACGCTCGACCACGCGCGCCCGCTTGATTTCGCGGTTGATCATGCTCTGTTTGGCCATGCTGAAACAAACTCTCTCATTAATTCCTGAAGGGAAAATTGAAGGCCGCCAACAGCGCGCGGCCCTCTTCATCGTTGCGCGCGGTCGTGGTGATGGTGATGTCGAGGCCGCGGATGGCGTCGATCTTGTCGTAATCGATTTCCGGAAAGATGATTTGTTCCCGCACCCCGAGGCTGTAGTTGCCGCGCCCGTCGAAGGCGCGCGCGCTGAAACCGCGAAAGTCGCGAATCCGCGGGATGGCGACATTCACCAGCCGATCCAGGAATTCGTACATCCGGTCGCGGCGCAGCGTCACCTTGCAGCCGATCGGCCAACCGGCGCGGATCTTGAAGCCGGCGATGGACTTGCGCGAGAGCGTCACGATCGGCTTTTGTCCGGCGATCTGAGTCAGGTTGCCGACCGCGTGCTCCATGATCTTCTTGTCGGCGACCGCCTCGCCGACACCCATGTTCAGGGTGATCTTGGTGATGCGCGGCACTTCCATGACGTTGCCGTAGTTGAACTGCTCGCGCAGCTTCGGGGCCACCGTCTCGCGATAAAATTGTTGCAATCGGGCCATGGCCGCCTCCTCAAACATCCACGACTTCGTTGTTGGACTTGAAGTAACGGACCTTGCGGCCGTCCTCCAACACTCGGAAGCCGATCCGATCCCCTTTCTGGGTGACCGGGTTGAACAGCATCACGTTGGAGACGTGCACCGCCGCCTCGCGCTCGACGATGCCGCCGGCCACGTTACGCGCCGGGTTCGGCCGGGTGTGACGCTTGATCATGTTGACGCCGGCGACGATCAGCCGCTCCTCGTCCACCACCCGCACCACCTTGCCGCGTCGGCCCTTGTCCTTGCCGGCGATGACGATGACCTCATCGTCCCTTCTGATTCTGCGCATTGTTAGCTTCCTCCCGCCGCCCTCGCCTAGAGCACTTCCGGCGCCAGGGAAATAATTTTCATGAACCGTTCGCCGCGCAGCTCGCGGGTGACGGGTCCGAAGATGCGAGTGCCGATCGGCTCCAACTTGTTGTTGAGCAGCACCGCCGCGTTGCCGTCGAAGCGGATCAGCGAGCCGTCCGGCCGGCGCACGCCCTTGCGGGTCCGCACCACCACGGCGTTGTAAACCTCGCCCTTGTTGACCTTGCCGCGCGGGATCGCGTCTTTGACGCTGACTTTGATGATATCGCCGATGTGCGCGTACCGACGGTGCGAACCGCCCAGCACCTTGATGCACATCAGCCGACGAGCGCCGCTGTTGTCGGCGACGTCCAACATGCTTTGCATCTGAATCATGGCTCTACATTCCGTCCGCGGAGTGTTGAAAACATCGGCCCGGAGACCGAGGCCAAGGTGGCGACGCTCATTGCGCGCGCTCCACGACCCCGACCAGGGTCCACGCCTTGGTCTTGGCCAACGGCCGGCATTGCTTGATCGTCACCAAATCGCCTTCCCGGCACTCGTTTTGTTCGTCGTGGGCGTGCAGCTTGGTGGTCCGCCGGACGTATTTGCCATACACGGGATGCTTGACCAGCCGCTCGACGGCCACGGTGATGGTCTTATCCATCTTGTTGCTCGTTACCCGCCCGCTCAGGGTGCGTTCGGTCTGGAGTTCCTTCGTCATGCCTTGTCCGCCTTCTCGCTCAACACCATTTTGACCCGCGCGATGTTGCGCCGCGCCTGCCGGAACAGATGGGCCTTGCTCGCCTGGCCCGTGGCCCGCTGCATCCGCAGGTTGAACTGCTCGCGCAACAGCGCCAGCAGCTCCTGATTCAACTCGTCCCGATTCTTTTGCCGCAGCTCGCTCGCGTTCATCACATCACCGTCCGGTTCACAAAAATCGTTTGCACCGGCAATTTGGCCGCCGCCAGGCGGAACGCCTCGCGAGCGATGCCTTCGGTGACGCCTTCCACTTCGTACAGGACGCGACCGGGCTTGACCTTGGCCACCCAAAATTCGACGTTGCCCTTACCGCTGCCCATGCGCACTTCCAGCGGTTTTTTCGTCACCGGCTTATCCGGAAAAATGCGGATCCACACCTTGCCGCCGCGCTTGATATAGCGGTTGATGGCGCGCCGCGCCGCTTCGATCTGGCGGGCGGTCAGCATGCCGCGCGTGGTGCACTTCAACCCGTACTCGCCGAAACTCACCCCGGTGCCGCTGGTGGCGACGCCGGTGTTGCGCCCCTTGCGCTGCTTGCGAAATTTCGTTCTTTTCGGCTGTAACATAATCTGTCTCGTCTCTTTACGAAGGAACCCCGCGGACTAGGGCGAGGCTCCGCTTCAACCGGCGGCGGCTTTGTCGGCCTTGGACTCGCCCGGCCGCTCGAAACCGAACACCTCGCCCCGGAAAATCCAAACTTTGATCCCGATCACCCCGTAGGTGGTCTGGGCTTCGGCAAGGCCGTAATCGATGTTGGCGCGCAAGGTGTGCAGCGGCACCCGTCCCTCGCGAGTCCATTCGCTGCGGGCGATTTCAGCGCCGTTCAAACGGCCGGAAACCTGAATCTTGATGCCCAGCGCCCCGAGGCGCATCGCGTTGGCGACCGCGCGCTTCATCGCCCGCCGGAACATGATCCGCCGCTCCAGCTGCTGGGCGATGCTTTCGGCGACCAGCTGCGCGTCGAGCTCCGGCTTGCGGATTTCCTCGATATTGATTTGCAAATCCTTGATATCCAAGCTCATCATCCGCGACACGTCGCGACGCAGCGCTTCGATATCCTCGCCCTTCTTGCCGATCACCACGCCGGGCCGGGCCGTGTGGATGGTGATGCGCGCCAGCTGGGCGGGCCGCTCGATCTGAATCCGGCTGACCGAAGCGTTCGCCAATTTTTTCTTCAGATGCTGGCGCACCTGGAGATCGGTTTCCAAGCGATCAGGATAGTTCTTGCTGTTGGCGTACCACTTGGAGCTCCAATCCGAGGCGATACCCAAGCGGATGCCCGTCGGGTGAACTTTTTGACCCATGTCTGCTGGCTCCTTACTCGGATACGGTCACGGTGATGTGGCTGGTGCGCTTGACGATGCGGTTGCCGCGCCCCTTGGCGCGAGCGTGCATCCGCTTCAGCACCGGACCGCCGTCCACGCAGATGGTGGCCACTTTCAATTCGTCGATATCGGCGCCTTCGTTGTGCTCGGCGTTGGCGATGGCCGATTCCAGAACGCCCTTGATGATCTGCGCCGCTTTCTTATTGCTGAAACGCAGGATTTCCAAGGCGCGATCCACCCGCAAGTCGCGGACCTGATCGGCCACCAGCCGGGCCTTTTGGGGCGAGATACGGGCTTGCTTCATAACGGCGACAGCTTGCATCGGACGCTCCTATTTGGATTTCTTATCCGCGGCGTGGCCGCGGTAGGTGCGGGTCGCGGCAAACTCGCCCAGCTTGTGGCCCACCATGTTTTCCGTAACCAAAATCGGCACGTGCTGGCGTCCGTTGTGCACGGCGATGGTCAATCCCACCATATCGGGCAAAATCATCGAGCGCCGCGACCAAGTCTTGATCGGCCGCTTGGTATTGGTCGCGACCGCCTGCTCCACCTTCTTGATCAGGTGGAGATCGACAAACGGTCCTTTCTTAATCGAACGTGGCACCTTGCTTATCCTCTCGGTTACCCGCCCGCAATGCGGCGGGGATGGCCGCCGTTCTCAACTCGGGCGGTCCTGTGCATCATTTCGCTTTACGCCGGCGCACGATGAATTTGTCGGTGCGCTTGTTCGAGCGGGTTTTGTGGCCCTTGGTCGGCAAGCCCCAGGGCGAAACCGGGTGACGGCCGCCCGAGGTGCGGCCTTCGCCGCCGCCGTGCGGGTGATCGACCGGATTCATCGCCACGCCGCGCACGGTGGGCCGAATCCCCTGCCAGCGCTTGGCGCCGGCCTTGCCGAACGAGCGCAGGTTATGTTCTTCGTTGCCGACCTCGCCGATGGTCGCTTTACAGTCCACATGCACTTTGCGGATTTCCCCGGAGCGCAGGCGCAAGCTGGCGTAGCTGCCTTCGCGCGCCACCAGTTGCACGGAGGCGCCGGCGCTGCGGGCGATTTGCGCGCCCTTGCCGGGCCGAAACTCCACGCAATGCACTTGACTGCCGACCGGAACGCTGCGCAGCGGCAAGGTGTTGCCCGGCTTGATCGGCGCGGCCGGACCGGACATCAGCGCCGCGCCGACCGCCACCCCGCGCGGGGCGATGATATAGCGGCGCTCGCCGTCGGCGTAAAGCAGCAGCGCGATGTGGGCGCTGCGGTTGGGATCGTATTCCAGCCGCTCGACCCGCGCCGGAATATTGTCCTTATCGCGTTTGAAATCGACCAAGCGATAGTGTTGCTTGTGGCCGCCGCCCTGATGTCGGGTGGTAATGCGGCCCATGTTGTTCCGTCCGCCGGTGCGGTTTTGCTTTTCGAGCAGCGGCGCGTGCGGCCGGCCCTTGTGCAGTCCCGGCGTGACGACCTTGACCACGAAGCGCCGTCCGGGCGAAGTCGGTTTGGTCTTGACGATAGGCATGGTTGGTTACCTTTTTCTCACGTATCGGGGCGACGGACGCCCGCTCACTCCGCCACCATGAAATCGATCTCGTGACCGGCTTCCAGGGAAACGTAAGCTTTTTTCCAGTCCGAACGCCGGCCTTGCATCGCCCCGAAGCGCTTGCGCTTGCCCTTGATGTTGAGCACCGTGACGCCCTTGACCTTGACCTTGAACAAGCTTTCGACCGCGTCCTTGATTTCTGGCTTGGTCGCGTCGCGCAAGACCTTGAACACCACCTGATTGTGCCGTTCCGCCAGCCGGTTGGCCTTCTCGGATACGTGCGGAGCCAACAGGATTTGCAGCAACCGCGCCTGATTGTTCACGCCAGCCACATCGTTCATGCCAGCCACTCCCCCACGCGCCGCATCGCGCCCGCCGTCATCACCACCGCGTCGGAACCGACCAGACCCACCGGGTCCAGGCCGATCACGTCGCTGATCGCCACATTGCGCAGGTTGCGCGACGACAGATAGACATTAAGATCGACATCCTCGCTGACCAACAGCACCCGGCGCTGATCCGCCACGCCCAGGGACTGCAGCTGGGCCATCATCGCCTTGGTCTTGATATCGGCCATTTCGAGCTTGTCCACGACTTGCAGTCGGTCCTGGCGCAACAGCTCCGAAAAGATGGCGCGCATGGCGGCCCGATACATTTTCCGATTGACTTTTTGCGAGTGATCCTGCGGCCGGGCCGCGAAGGTCACGCCGCCGCCGCGCCACAACGGGCTGCGGCTGGAACCGGCGCGGGCGCGGCCGGTGCCCTTTTGACGCCACGGCTTGGAGCCGCCGCCCCTCACTTCGGCGCGCGTCTTTTGACCGCGCGTGCCGGCGCGACCGCCCGCCAGATAAGCGACCACCACCTGATGCACCAGCGCTTCGTTGAACGGGCGGGTAAAGGTTTCATCGGCGACGCTCAGCTGACCCGCCGCCGCGCCGCTCGCACTTTTGATTTGAAGTTCCATGGCGATTCCTCAGCGACGCACTTTGACGGCGGCTTTGACCATGACGTCCCCGCCCTTGGCGCCGGGCACCGCGCCTTTGATCGCCAGTAAGTTGCGTTCGGCATCGACCCGAACCACTTCCAGATTTTGGGTGCAACGCTGCGCCGCGCCCAAATGACCGGCCATTTTTTTGCCCTTGAACACCCGGCCCGGACTCTGGTTCTGGCCGATCGAGCCGGGGGCGCGATGGGACAGCGAATTGCCGTGGCTGGCGCGCTGGCTGCGGAAGTGATGGCGCTTGATCGCGCCGGCGAAACCCTTGCCGATGGTGGTGCCGGTCACGTCGACTTTTTGACCGGCCGCAAACAAATCCACCTTCAATTCAGCGCCGACATCGATGCCCGCGCCTTCATCGCCGGTCAGGCGAAATTCCCACAGGCCGCGACCCGGCGCGACGCCGGCCTTGGCGAAATGGCCCGCCATGGGTTTGGTCACCCGGCTGGCGCGACGGCTGCCGACCGTGACCTGCAAGGCGCGATAACCGTCGGTTTGTTCGGTCTTGACTTGGGTGACCCGATTGGGTTCGACCTCGATCAGCGTGACGGGGATCGAAACACCGTCCTCCGTGAACACGCGGGTCATCCCGGCCTTGCGGCCGATGAGTCCTATTGCCATTTTAATCAACCTCTCAATCGACAAGGGCCAGAGGAGGGGAAGGCTGCCCCTCATGGCCCAAATGGGGTTCCGCGGCTAATTCAATTTGATCTGCACGTCCACGCCGGCGGCCAAATCGAGCTTCATCAGCGCATCGACCGTCTTATCGGTGGGATCCACGATGTCCATCAACCGCTTGTGCGTCCGCAGCTCGTACTGATCGCGGGCGTCTTTGTTGACGTGCGGCGAAATCAATACCGTGAACCGCTCCATCTTGGTCGGCAGCGGGATGGGACCGCGCACCTGAGCGCCGGTGCGCTTGGCGGTCTCGACGATTTCCCGCGCCGATTGGTCGATCAAGCGATGATCGAAGGCTTTCAGGCGGATGCGAATACGCTGGCTGGTCATGGCGCTCACTCGATAATTTTGGCGACGACGCCGGCGCCGACGGTTCGGCCGCCCTCGCGG
>ERZ761592.73-NODE-73-length-55964-cov-7.655923_pt1 | contig 55964 bp, 55 predicted proteins | sample MGYA00433095_ERZ761592 | MGnify/ENA primary metagenome ERZ761592 (study PRJEB28899, sample SAMN03785554) | bioreactor sludge metagenome | biome: EBPR Sludge; feature: EBPR Bioreactor; material: 0.22µm filtered reactor supernatant | place: Saint Lucia: Queensland... | reverse complement strand
ATGTGTATAAGAGACAGCGGCGACCTGACGAACAGCGTCAGGTTGATCGAACCCAGGCAGCAGCAACCGTAGGGCGGCAGCGGCTGCTCGGCGCAGGGATTGGTGGCCTCGATGAGCTCGCAGTAGTAGAGGTTGTTGTCCTTGTTCATGCGGTCGAGAAAGAGGATTCCGGGCTCGGCATGATCGTAGGTGGATTTCATCACCTGGTCCCAGAGGTCGCGCGCGCGCACGCGCCGGTAGACCCAGACGCCGTCATCGCGCTGGAAGGCACCGGCGCGCTTCATGTCGGCACTCGGTTCGGCGCGATGCGTCAGCTCGACCTCGCCGTCGGTCTCGACGGCCTGCATGAAGGCGTCGGTGACGGCGATCGAGACGTTGAAGTTGCTCAGGTCACCGTGATCCTTGGCGTGGATGAAGACCTCGATGTCCGGGTGGTCGCAGCGCAGCACGCCCATCTGCGCACCGCGACGCGCGCCGGCCGATTCGACGGTCTCGCACGAGCGGTCGAAGACGCGCATGTACGACACCGGCCCCGAGGCGCGCGACTGCGTTCCCTTGACCAGGGCACCGATCGGCCGGATCGACGAGAAATCGTAGCCGACGCCACCGCCGCGGCGCATGGTCTCGGCAGCTTCGGCAAGGGCGCTGTAGATGCCGGGCTTGCCATCGACGATCTCGACCACCGAGTCACCGATCGGCTGCACGAAGCAGTTGATCAGCGTCGCCGCGAGCGTCGTGCCGGCGGCCGAGTTGATCCGCCCGGCGGGGACGAAACCGTTCTCCTGCGCCCACAGGAAGCGCGCCTCCCAGTGCGCGCGCTGTTTCTCCTCCTCGTTGGCAGCGAGCGCGAAGGCCACCCGCCGGCGCACGTCGTGCACCGTCGCCTCGCTGCCCTTGGCATACTTCTCGACCAGCACCTCGCCCGAAATCTCCTGCTCGGCAAGCGGCGCGATCGCCGGTGCCTCGGCGATCGCCGACAGGGGTAACTGGTAAGTGAGCTGGCTCATGGTCTTGGTCCCTTGGTTGTCTGGTTGCTGAGGATGCGGCAGCCGCTGCTGCCTGTGCTGACCCCGGCGACCGGCCGTCGTCGCGTGCAGGAGCGCACCGGAGCCGCCGCAGGTTGTCCCGCTCGCGCTTCGGCGCAGCGGGGCGTCACGGACGTAAAGCTACTACATCTAGTGCCGATGGGCAAGAAAATTACTAGATATAGTTATCCACAGCCGCATGGGAAACGCCATGGAAAAGCCGTGCGAGCATCTCCCCGGGCCGTGGACGACAGCAATTCACCTTGGACTCGCGGCAAGCCGGCAGCACGGCGCGCCACCGTTGACCGCCAGCTGGCGACGGGCACTGCCGACGGCGAGCGTGTTCAGGCAGGCTTCTGGCGCTCGCGGTTGGCGTGCGCGATCAGCGAGGCAATGACGCAGGAGGCGATGCGCGTCTCCGCGGTATCGGCCCGACTGGTGAGGACGATCGGCACGCGTGCGCCCAAGACGATGCCGGAGCTGAGCGCATTGGCCAGGTACTCGAGCTGTTTGGCGATCATGTTGCCGGATTCGAGGTCGGGCACGACGAGGATGTCGGCGCGACCGGCGACCGCCGAGGTGATCCCCTTCGTCTTCGCGGCGACCAGCGAAACGGCGTTGTCGAAGGCCAGCGGCCCGTCCAGCAGACCGCCCCTGATCTGCCCGCGGTCGGCCATCTTGCACAGCGCGGCGGCATCGAGCGTCGACTGGATCTTCGGGCTGACGGTTTCCACTGCCGAGAGGATCGCCACCTTGGGTTCTGGCGTACCGATGATGTGCGCCAGCTCGATCGCGTTCTGGATGATGTCGACCTTTTCCGGCAGTGTCGGCGCGATGTTGATCGCCGCATCGGTGATCATGATCGGCCGCGGATAGGTCGGCACGTCCATCAGGAAGACGTGGCTGATGCGGCGCTCGGTACGCAAGCCGGCGCTGCGCGAGATCACCTCGGCCATCAGTTCGTCGGTGTGCAGGCTGCCCTTCATCAGCGCCTCGGCATCGCCGCTGCGGATCAGCGTCACCGCCATCGCCGCCGCTTCGTGACTGTGTTTGACGTTGACGATGCGGTGCTGCGCCAGATCGAAGCCGTTCTCCTCCGCCACCGCGCGAATCTTCGCCTCCGGCCCGATCAGGATCGGCTCGATCAGCCGTGCCTCGGCAGCCTGCAGGGCGCCCTTCAGCGACTCGCGGTCACAGGGATGCACCACCGCCATGTCGATCGCCGCCAGACCCTCGGCACGCTGCACCAGCGCCTGCAGACGGGCGTACTTGTCGGAGATGGTGATCTCCGGCATCGCCACGCGCTTCGTCCGGATCTTCTCGGCTGGCGCCAGAACCTCGGCGCTGCCCGAGACGACGAGCAGCTTGTCCTGGTTGAAACAGGTGCAGTCGAGGAGGATGTGGTGGTTGTGCGCGAACTTCTGCCGCACCGTCACCGTCACCGTCAGCGTGTCGCCGATCGTCACCGGGCGGGCGAAACGCAGCGTCGACTCGATGAGGATCGTTCCCGGCCCGGGGAACTGCGTGCCGATCGTCGTCGACAGCAGCGAGGCGCTCCACATGCCATGTGCGATGAAGTCGCGGAACAGCCCGCTGTGCCGGAACTCGGCCGTAGCCAGCGCCGGGTTCATGTCACCCGACATCAGCGCGAACAGCTTGACATCGTCGGGGCGCAGCGTGCGGATCAGCGAGGAGGTGTCACCGACGTTGATCTCGTCGTAGGTCCGGCTTTCGAGGTACTCCAGAGGTGTTTCGAAATGCATGATCGTCCTCCGCATGATGCCTGCGATGATCTCCGGCGGCAGCGCCGGGCGATGCCGGACGATCGCCACCGCCGCCCGCTGGAGATTCGCCGGCAGGCGATATTATGCTGCAATGCAGCACGCAATGGTATGCCCATCGTGCGCGGCGCCGGGCTCACCGCTGCAAGCGACTGCCGGCTTGCCAACGGTGCCCAGGCAGCCGGCAACCTGCTATCGTGTCGCCGTCGCCCACCCATCCCTTGCCGGAGGACACCCGACCATGGCGCAAGCGCTTGCCGAAGACGGCGTCAGCCACACGATACGTGGCGCCTGCCCGCATGACTGCCCGGACACAGAGGGGTGTCGCCAACGGTCATGACTGTTGAGACACCCCGGATAATGAAGGTCATGAACGTTTCCCACGCTGCACCAACAGCCGCTCGGCGGGAACCCGGACCTCAAACATAGCGTGCGCATCAACATCCGCCCCTTCGTCGAGGCCGGCGTGCTGCGCATCCCGCGCAACAGGATCGGCATCAGATGGGAGGTCGACCGCGGCAAGGACGTCGCCTCCGCGCCCTGGTTCAAGCTCGCGCCGACTTACAATGAGCCCGAAGGCACACGCATCAACAACCACCACACGACGCTGGCCGAGAAGAAGGCGGCCAGGGAGAAAGCAAGGGTGATGCCATGAAACCCTCTGAAGCCCTGCAACTGCATCGCGCGGCGATCCGGCAGATCGTCGCACGCCATGCAGCGACCAACCCGCGCGTATTCGGCTCCGTCCTGCACGGTGACGATGGCGAGGACAGCGACCTCGATCTGTTGGTCGACCCGGTGGCCGGGCGGACCACCCTCGTCAGCCTGGTCCGGATCAAACGCGAAATCGAAACTCTGCTCGGCGTGCGAACGGATGTGCTGACCCCGATGGCCCTGCATGAGCGCTGTCGCAGTGTCGTGTTGAGCGAAGCGGTGCCGCTATGAAACGCCATGCGCGTCGTGTTCCCGAACGCATTCAGGACGTGCTGGAAGCCATCGGCAACATCGCGGCGGACACGCAAGGCATGACGGAAGGCGAGTTTCTCGCTGACGGCAAGACCCAGCGTGCGGTGATCGAAAGCCTGATCGTCATGGGCGAGGCGGCCAACCGCATCATGCGGATGGACCCCGGCCTGGAGCAGACGGCGCCTGCGTTGTGGCAGCATTTCCGCGACGCCTACGATATGCGCATCATCCTCACCCACGAATATTTTCGCGTCGATGCTGCACTGGTCTGGGCCACGGTGCAACACGATTTGCCCGCCTTCAAGAGCGAACTGCTCCGATCGTGAAAGCACAGACGGTATTGGCGGCACTGATCGCTGGCCTCAAGGAGCAGGCCAAACGGTGCAACCCGGCGCTTGAGGCCGCCCCCCCGTCGCGATTCCCTGGACCGACGAAAAGCGCGAATGGGAAGGCGTGCTGCCCAGGATCATGGAGGCATTGCCGGAACTGCATGCCCTCGGCGCTTACAACCCCGGCCAGCGCAGCGGCCCCGGCGTCTGGCTGCGCATCGTGGCCGATGGCCAGGCGGGCGCGGTCGAGCCCGACAAAACGGCGATTCTCTACCTGCCGGGCGTAGGCAACGGCCAGTTGCGCACCGATCTGCGCGGCCTCAAGGATGACCCGCAACTCGCCGTTTTCCAATGGCCGCGAGTACGACCATGGCGGCTTGAGCTTGCAGGAGTCGGTGGTGCCCTTCCTGCGCGTGCGGCGCGATGGTCCGGTCGCCGGGCAGCCGAGGCTGATTTCGGTGAGTCGGAATACACGCAAGACGATCTGCACGGTGAGGGCCAGCGATGCCGCCGGGCTGACGGTCAACCTTGAACGGCCGGGGTCGGCCATCGCCGACGCGGCAGCCATCGACAGCGACGGCAAGGGCCGCGTGGTGTTCGAGGCAGTGGATGATTTGATCGGCGAGCAGATTGCCGTGGTACTGCGCCGCGACAGCCAGAAGGTAGCCGAGCAACGCATGTATTTTGGCGCAGCCTGGGAAGGGAGCGCCAATGCAGCTTGACACCCTGGACCGCAAGGCCGCCGAAGCCTTCGCTGGTTACATCGTCCGCAAGGACTTGCGTGCGCCAGTTTTCGCGCCAGTTTCCGGTGCCCACCTAAGTGGTCGAGTTCATGCTCGGCCGCTACAGCGCCACCATCGCCCAGGAGAAGAGTGGTCGGCCTTTCGGCGTCGCCGGCCTGCGCGCGATCCAGCTTTCGCAGCGCGACGTACTCGACAAGATGTCGGCTGCACGGGCCAAGCTGACGACCGCCGAGTGGAAGGACTTCCTGTTGCGCTCGATCGGCCTGGAACCGGCGCAACTGACCGAACGCAACAAGGATTCGATCCTGCTGCGCATGATCGTCATGCTCGGCAACTTCGATGTCGATGTCGAGCACCAGCAGCGCATCGGCCACCTGTTCCAGCCGCTGCCGCCCGAAATGCGCGACGACACGGCCTTCGTGGACCGCATCCACTGCTACCTGCCGGGCTGGGACGTGCCCAAGCTCAAGCCGGACCTCTTTACCGACCACTTCGGCCTGGTCAGCGATTTCCTCTCCGAGTGCTTCACGCAACTGCGTCACCAGAGCCGGCCGGCGACGCTGCAAGACCGCGTCTTCTTCGGCGGCGCGCTCTCGGGACGCGACATCAACGCGGCCAACAAGACGGTCAACGGCCTGCTCAAGCTGCTCCATGCGGGTCGAGAAATTCGTCTCCACGCCGGAATTGCAGAGCCAGGGGCGCATCGGCAACGAACCGCTCGAAGCCGGCCAGATCTGGGCACTCTCGCCCGGCGGTCAGGACGAACGTCCCGGCCTGTTCCGCCTCGAAGTCACCGAAGGTCCGGGCAGCGGTGTGCGCGTGCTCAACAAGCCCGTGCCACAAGCCTTCCAGGAATCGATCCGATGCGCCGAGCAGAACCTGTACGCGCGGGCCAGGCAACTGGTCGGCGACCGCGATCCGCGCGCGCATGAGTTCTCTGCCCAGTTGCGCGGCTTCGATGCCGCGAAGAGCGGCGCCAAGACCGGCGTCGCGTCACTGATCGCGCTGTGCAGCGCTCTTCTGCGCAAGTCGGTTCGCGGAGGCTTGGTTGTTGTCGGCGAGGTCCCCCTCGGCGGCACGATCGAGCCGATCCACAACGCCGCCAGCCTGGCCGAGATCGCCGTCGAGAAAGGCGCGCAATCCCTGTTGCTGCCAGTCTCCTGCCGTCGCCAGTTGTTCGATCTGTCCGATGAGATGGCGACCCGGCTGGACATCGAGTTCTACCAGGACGCGAAGGATGCGCTGATGAAGGCGCTGCTGGTTTGACGCGTGCCCAGGCAGCCGGCAACCTGTTATCGTGTCGCCGTCGCCCACCCATCCCTTGCCGGAGGACACCCGACCATGGCGCAAGCGGTTGCCGAAGACGCCGTCAGCCACACGATACGTGGCGCCTGTCCGCATGACTGCCCGGACACCTGCGCACTCGAGGTCACGGTCAGCCAGGGCCGCGTGCTGAAGGTCGCCGGCGCGGCCGATCACCCGCCGACTGCCGGCGTGCTGTGCACCAAGGTGGCGCACTACCCCGAGCGCATCCATCACCCGCAACGCCTGTTGCATCCGCTGCGGCGCGTCGGCGCGAAGGGGCCGGGCGCGCGCTTCGAACGGATCAGCTGGGACGAGGCGCTGGACACCATCGCCGACCGTTTCCGCGGCATCGTCGCCAGCCATGGTGCCGAGTCGATCGTCCCCTACAGCTATGCCGGCAACTCGGGGCTGCTCGGCTACGGTTCGCTCGACCGCCGTTTCTTCCACCGTCTCGGCGCCGCGCAGCTCGACCGGACGATCTGCGCCAGCGCCGGCGCCATGGGCTACCGCGCGACGGTCGGTGCGAGCATCGGCTTCGACGCCGAGAACGTCGTCGACGCGCGGCTGATCCTCATCTGGGGCAGCAACAGCGTCGTCTCCAACCTTCATTTCTGGCGCCTGGCGCAGGAAGCGAGGCGGCGCGGTGCGCGCCTGGTCGCCATCGACCCCTGCCGGACGATGACCGCCGACCGCTGCGACCAGCACATCGCCCTGCTGCCGGGAACCGACGGCGCGCTGGCGCTCGGCCTGATGCACGTGCTGATCCGCGACGACCTCCTCGACCAGGACTACATCGCCCGCCACACCCTGGGCTTCGCGGAACTCGCCGAGCGCGTGCGGGCGTTTGCGCCGGCACGCGTGGCGGCGATCTGCGGCATCGAGGCGAGCATCATCGAGCAGCTGGCGCAGGCCTACGGCCGCACGCGGCCAGCGGCGATCCGTACCAACTACGGCATCAACCGCACCGCCGGCGGCGGCATGGCGCTGCGCACGATCGCCTGCCTGCCGGCGCTCACCGGTGCCTGGCGCGACCCCGCCGGCGGCGTCCTGCTGTCCACCTCGGGCAATTACCCGGTGAACACGGCCGCGCTCGAACGGCCCGACCTGATGCCGCATCCGCCGCCGCGCGTCATCAACATGAGCACCATCGGCCACGACCTGCTGCACGCGCGGCCGCCGATCCAGGCGATCTTCGTCTACAACAGCAACCCGCTGGCAATCGCCCCACAGTCGGGCGAGGTGGTGCGCGGGTTTGCCCGCGACGACCTGTTCACCGTCGTACACGACCTCTTCCAGACCGACACCGCCGACTATGCCGACATCCTGCTGCCGGCGAGCAGCCACATGGAACAGCTGGACATCCACAAGTCCTACGGCCATCTGTACATCCAGCTCAACCAGCCGGCGATCGCGCCGCTCGGCGAGGCGCTGCCGAACACCGAGCTGTTTCGTCGGCTGGCAACGCGGATGGGTTTCAGTGAGCCGTGTTTCGCCGACAGCGACGAGGATCTCTGCCGCCAGGCTTTCGACTGGAGCGATCCACGCCTTGCCGGCGTGTCGTGGGAGGAGCTCGTGCGCGACGGGCACGCCCGCCTCAACCTGCCGCAGCCCTACGCGCCGTTCGCCGACGGCGGCTTTCCGACACCGTCGGGAAAGTGCGAGTTCTACAGCCAGATGCTCGCCGACCTGGGACTCGACCCGCTGCCCGGCTTCATCGAACCGCGCGAATGGCGGCGCAGCCCGCTGGCGCAGGACTTCCCGCTGGCCCTGCTGACGCCACCGGCGCGCAACTTCCTGAACACCAGCTTCGCCAACTCGGCACGCTTCCTGGCGCAGGAAAAATCGCCGAGCATCCTGATCAACCCGGCCGACGCCGCCGCGCGGGCGATTGCCGACGGCAGCGAGCTGCGCGTCTTCAACCGGCGCGGCGAGTTCGTCGCGCGGGCGGTGGTCAGCGACCGGGCACGGCCGGGCGTCGTCGTCGCGACCTCGATCTGGTGGCGCAAGCTCTCACCCGACGGGCGCAACTGCAACGAGGTGACCAGCCAGGCGCTGACCGACATGGGCGGCGGCGCGACCTTCTATGACTGCCTGGTGGAGGTGGCGCCTGCCTGCCAGGACAACGCTTCCTGATACAGTGCCTTCCTGCCGGCACCGGTGATCGCGTGCGCCAGCCGCGTCGCCTGGCTCGGCGGCAACCCGTCGTCGAGCAGCAGTCGCAACACCCGTCCGCCCTCACCGCTGGCCGCGACCGCCGGCGCGCCCGAAACGACCAGCACGAACTCGCCGCGCTGGCGGTTGGCGTCGGCCAGCAGCCACGCCGCCGCCTCACCCAGGGGACAGCAATGGATGCTCTCGAACAGCTTGGTCAGTTCGCGCGCCAGCACGAGCGTACGCTGCGCACCGAAGGCCACGAGCAACGCAGCGACCGTGTCGACGATGCGATGCGGCGCTTCGTAGAAGACCAGTGCGTACGGCAGCTCGGCGAGTTCGCGCAGCGCCTGCGCGCGTTGCCCGGATTTCGCCGGCAGAAAGCCGTAGAAGAGGAACTGCGCCTCGCTCAGCCCGGCCGCCGACAGCGCAACGATCGCGGCACAGGGTCCGGGCAGCGGGATGATGCGATGACCGGCGGCGCGCACGCGCGCCACCAGCCTCGCGCCCGGATCGGAGATGCCCGGCGTGCCGGCATCGACGACCACCGCCACCGACTCGCCGGCGGCGAGCAGCGCGACGACGCGCTGCGCCGCCGCCTCCTCGTTGTGCCGATGCGCCGCCAGCAGGCGGGCGTTGCAGCCATGGTGGCGCAGCAGGGGCGCCGTGTGCCGCGTGTCCTCGGCGGCCACCCAGGGCACCTGGCGCAGGACCTCGATCGCGCGCTGCGTGATGTCGCCGAGATGCCCCAGTGGCGTCGGCACCAAATATAATGCAGCGGATTCGTTCGTCATCGGAGTCGGCAGGCAGTGAGCGACAAAGATAACACGCCCGGACCCGGCAGGAACGCCGCCAGGGACGGCGAGGCTGCCGAGGAACTGGCGGCGCGCTTCCTCGCAGCGCGCGGACTGAGCATCCTGCAGCGCAACTTCCGTTGCCGCGGCGGCGAGGTCGACCTGGTCTGCCGCGATGGCCAGGCGCTCGTCTTCGTCGAGGTGCGGCTGCGCCGCAGCGCCGGCTACGGCGGCGCCGGCGCCAGCATCACCAGCGCCAAGCAGCGGCGAATCGTCCTCGCCGCCGAGCATTACCTGGCGCTGCGCGGTGGCAGCGACTGCGACTGCCGCTTCGACTGCATCCTGCTCGACGGACTGTCCACGGCCGCCATCGAGTGGATCCCGGATGCCTTTGCGGCGCCTTGAGCGGGCTCTCGCGCTGGCCATCGCCCTCGCCCTGCCCGTCCCATCGGTACGCGGCGGCGAGGCGATCCGCATCCTGGTGCAGAGTTCGCCGCTGGCCGGCAGCCAGTACTACGCCGCCAGCGCGCTCTGGTCGCAGATCAGGACCGGTGACCGGCTGACGCTGGTGCGCGAAGCCGACAACCGGCACGACCGCAATGCGGTGCGCGTCGACTGGAACGGTCAGCAGCTCGGCTATGTTCCGCGCGCCGAGAACCGCGCCGTCGCACGCGCCCTCGACGCCGGCGAACGACTCGAGGCGCGGGTGTCGAGAATGCGGCAGGACCCCGATCCCTGGCGCCGGCTCGAGTTCGAGGTCTTCCTGCTGCTCTGATGTTAGAATCGGCCCCTTTACGCGCTGCGAAACACCGCCGATGGACCTCACCGACCGTATTCGCCAGCAGTTCAGCGACAGCGTCCAGACCAAGCTCGACGCCCGCGAATCACTCGCGGCACCGGTCGGCCGGGCAATCGAGGCGATGGTCGACTGCCTGCTGAACAATGGCAAGATCCTCGCCTGCGGCAACGGCGGCTCGGCTGCCGACGCGCAGCACCTGGCGGCCGAGCTGGTCGGGCGCTTCGAGGTCGAGCGCCATGAGCTGGCGGCGATTGCGCTGACGACCGATACCTCGATCCTCTCGGCGATCGCCAATGACTACGGCTTCGAGGCCATCTTCGCCAAGCAGGTGCGCGCGCTCGGACAACCCGGTGACGTCCTCGTCGCCATCTCGACCTCGGGCAACTCGGCCAACGTCATCGCGGCGATCGATGTCGCGCACGAGAACGAGTTGCGCGTCATCGCGCTGACCGGCAAGGGCGGTGGCGTGATCGGCGAGATGCTGCACGAGGACGACGTACACATCTGCGTTCCTGCCGAGCGCACGGCGCGCATCCAGGAAACGCACCTGCTGATCATCCACTGTCTCTGCGACGGCATCGATTGCCTGCTGCTGGGAGTTGAAGAATGAAAAGACTGCTCGCCATCGGCGCGCTGCTCGGCGCTGCGCTGTTGCCTCTGCTGCTGCAGGGCTGTCTGCCGGTGGTCGCTGCCGGCGCCAGCGGAGGCGCCCTGGCGGCCTTCGATCGCCGCTCGCTCGGCACGCAGACCGACGACGAATCGATCGAATGGAAGGCGACTGCACGCGTCGGCGAAAAGCCCTGGGAAAACGTCCACATCAACTTCACCAGCTTCAACCGCCGGGTGCTGATCACCGGCGAGGTGCCTTCCGAACAGGTGCGGAGCGAAGTCGAGAACATCGTCAGTGCCGTGCCGCAGGTGCAGGGGCTGTACAACGAGATGACCGTCGGCCCCGTCACGTCCTTCTCGGCACGCAGCAACGACTCCTACATCACCACCCGCGTGAAGAGCCGTTTCGTCGATGCCGGCAAGTTCAACGCGATCCATGTCAAGGTCGTCACCGAAGCCCGAGTGGTCTACCTGCTGGGCCTGGTGACGCAGCGTGAAGCCGACGCCGCCGTGCAGGTGGCGCGTACGACGAGCGATGTGAAGAAGGTGGTGACGCTGTTCGAGATCATCTCCGACGGCAAGGCGAAGGAGCTCGATGTCTCGATGCCGAAGTCGAATCCGCCGGCAGCGCCGCCGAGCGGCGGCGGCTGAGATCTCGTGTCGCAGTCGTCGCCGGCAGGCCGCGTTGAAGCGCAGGGCGAGAGCTGGCGCTTGCCGGCACGCGGGCTGTGCCGCCGCGGCAGGCGAGGCGGCGGCCCGGCGATGCAGCAGGCGCCTGCGCCAGGCTCGTGCCGATCGGCGCGCCGCTGCCGGCAGCCGGCAAGCAGACCAACAGGGGAGGAAGCGCGATGAGCAAGGAAATCGTCGTTTGCCTGGACGGGAGCTGGAACGATCCCGTCGAGCGCACCAATTCCTACCGGCTGTTCCAGATGCTGCCGGGAACCGAGCGACAGGTCGACGAGAGCGGACCGATCCGCTCGCATCTCGTCAGGACCGGCGAGCAGCTCGCCGCCTTCCACCTCGCCAGCGTCGGCAGCGGTGGCCGCGCGCAGGGCCTGCTGCGCGGGACGCAGGGAATCGGCCTGCACGACTGCATGATCGACGCCTTCCTGCTGATCTCGCAGGTCTATGAGCGCGGCGACAAGATCTGGCTCTTCGGCGCCTCGCGCGGCGCTTGGGCCGCCCGCAGCCTCGGCGAGTTCATCGCCTACACCGGTCTGCTCGCTGCCGGCGAGGCCGACGACGACGATGCCGCCGATGAGGCCGAACGGGTGTGGCTGATCTACAGGGACGATCGCGGCAAGAAGCGCGGCGCGCGCTTCTGGAAGCACCACGACGAAACGCCGATCCGCATGATCGGCGTCTGGGACACCGTCGGTGAACTCGGCGTGCCGCTGTTCAACGGCCTGCGCCTGATCGACCGCGACGAACTCCGCTTCCTCAAGTTCCGCAACCGAGAGCTGAGTCCGCGCGTCGAATACGGCCGCCAGGCACTGGCCATCGACGAACAGCGGGCGGACTTCGTCCCGACCGTCTGGGCCGAGCGCGAGGGGATCAGGCAGCTCTGGTTTGCCGGCGTGCATGCCGATGTCGGCGGTGGCTACGACAGCCACGGCCTCGCCGACGTCGCGCTCGAGTGGATGGTGCAGGAGGTCAACGAACTCGCTGCCGGCCTGCAGCTCGTGTCCGGGCAACTGTTGCCGGCACTGGCGCCCGACTGCCTGGAGAACCGGCACGACGAGACCCGCGGCCCGGTCTGGCGCACGCGCCCGACCAGGGAACGCAAGATTCCGGACGACGCCGAAATCCATCCGAGCGTGCTGCAGCGCCTGCAGGGGCGCGCGGACTATCGACCGAAAGCCCTCGAGGACATCCCGGCCTGCGCCCCTTTCTACCGGGGCGAAGAACCGCCGCCGGAAGAACAGCTGCAGCCCGAACGTGAAGCGTTGCCGTTCCGCAAGCTGCCGATCGACGGCTCGACGCGCTTCCCGGTCTATGCGCACAAATGGTGGAACGCTTCCGGCGTCGAGGTGGACGTCGGCGAGCGCTACCGCATCGAGGCCAGCGGCTCGTGGCTGGACAAGGATGTGTCGGCAGATGCCGACGGCTATGAGTCGAAAGCGTGGTTCCTGCAGCTCGCCGAGGGCAGCCGCCGAATGGAGCGGCGGCCGTGGTTCTCGCTCGTTGCCGCGATCCATCCGCGGCCCGACCTCGAGGCGAGCAATGCCGACACCGAGAACATGCTGACCGGGCTGATCGAGAGTGCCGTCGGGGGCGTCGCCCGCGTCGATGACGAGAGCAGCCTGATCGCCACGCCGAACGGCTGCGAGATCGAGGTCAGCGAGCCGGGCTTCCTCTACTTCTTCGCCAACGACTCGGCTTTTGCCTATGGCAACAACAGCGGCTTCCTCAGCGTCGAGCTCAGCCGGCTTCCTGGCGTCGACGCGGACGATGAGAGAGCGCCGGCAGCGCCTCCGCGCCTGCCCGGCAGCCTCGACCTCAAGCTCTACTTCGCTCCCGGCACCTCCTCGCTGGCGCCGCACATCGCGCTGCGCGAGGCGGGACTCGATTTCGATCTCGTGCGCGTCGATCTCCGCCGGCACCAACTGGCCGACGGCAGCGATTTCATGGCGATCAACGCCAAGGGCTACGTGCCGGTGCTCGAACTCGACGATGGCGAGCGTCTGACGGAGACCGCCGCGATCCTGCAATACATCGCCGACCGCGTTCCCGAGTCCGGCCTCGCGCCGCGCGCGCACACGCTCGCGCGCTACCGATTGCAGGAATGGCTGGCGTTCATCGGTTGCGAACTGCACCGCAGTTTCGTGCCGCTGTTCCGGCCGGATACCTCCGAGGACTACCGGCGCAGCCTGCGGGCGGGTATCGCCACCCGGCTGGACTACGTCGCCGCCCGCCTCGAGGACAGGTACCACCTGTTGGGCGACCACTTCACGGTCGCCGACGCCTACCTCTATGCCGTCCTCACCTGGGGCAGCGCGGTATCGATCGACATCTGCCGCTGGCCGGCACTGGCGGCTTTCCAGGAGCGTGTCGGCCGCCGGCCGGGCGTCCTCGCGGCCCTGGCGGCGGAAGCCTGAGCAGCGGCGCCGCTGGCGCCTAACCCTTGTTGGTCTTGCCCCAGTTTGCCCGCGCCTGCCGGCTGACGACGAAGTCGCCGAAGAACTTGAGCCAGATCGTCGAACCGGCGATCGCCGTCCACGTGTCGTACGGAATGCCGCTGATCACCACCAGCAGGATGACGCTCACCGCGACGCCACCGGCGACGAGGTTGATCGCCGCGGTGTAGGGCGCGTAGCGCTCGGCGTTCGGTGGCGCTTCGCCACGCTTCAGCGCCACTTCCGAGTAGTCGCGGCGGAAGAGGATGCGCCACGCCCGCCGCAGCCAGAAGAACGCCAGCGGAAAGAGGCCAAGGAACATGATCCAGGTCAGGGCGAGGCTGAGATCCATCGCTCACTCCAGCCGTTCGGCTGCCGCTGCCGAGCCGGCCAACAGAAACGCAAGAAAAAACCCCGCCGGTGCAACTGGCGGGGAATGGCCTGCCGCTGCCGCCGGCGTGCCGGCGACAGCGGTGACGAACGACTCAGCGACGCTCAGTGCGCGCCATCGACCGCCTTCGCGCCACGCGGCACGCGCACGCTCTCGACCAGGTGCTGGATGTGCTCCGGCGGCTCCTTGGTCACCTTGTCGACCAGGAAGGCGACAATGAAGTTGACCAGCGCGCCGACTGCGCCGAAGGCCTCGGGCGTGATGCCGAAGAAGCTGTTGGCGCCACCGATCAGGTCGAGGTACTCGGTTCCCTTGATGAAGAAGATCCCCTTGTGCGCGAAGACGTAGAACAGGGTGATGAACAGGCCCGCGAGCATGCCGGCCATCGCGCCCTCCTTGTTCATCTTCTTCGAGAAGATGCCCATCATGATCGCCGGGAAGAGCGAGCTCGCCGCGATGCCGAAGGCCAGCGCGACGGTTCCGGCGGCGAATCCGGGCGGATTCAGACCGAGATAGCCCGAGATCACGATCGCCACCGCCATCGAGATCTTGCCGGCGAGCAGTTCGCCCTTCTCGCTGATGTTCGGCGCGAACACGCCTTTCACCAGGTCATGCGAGATCGCCGCCGAGATCGCCATCAGCAGGCCGGCCGCCGTCGACAGCGCCGCCGCCAGACCGCCGGCCGCGACGAGCGCGATCACCCAGTTCGGCAGCAACGCGATTTCCGGGTTGGCCAGCACGATGATGTCGGCGTTGACCGTCAGCTCGTTGCCCTTCCAGCCGGCGGTATCGGCCTTGGCCTTGAATTCCGCGCTCTTGGAGGCGTCGTTGTAATACTGGATGCGCCCGTCGGCGTTCTTGTCCTGCCACTTGAGCAGACCGGTCTTCTCCCAGCGCTTCATCCAGTCCGGGCGATCCTCGGCCTTGAGGTTCGATTCCGGCAGGAAGAGATCGGCGTTGGCCTTGATCCCCGGCGTCACCGTCGCGTTGAGGTTGTAGCGTGCCATCGCCGCCACGGCCGGCGCGGTGGTGTACAGCAGCGCGATGAAGATCAGCGCCCAGCCGGCGGACAGACGCGCGGCATGCACCGTCGGCACGGTGAAGAAGCGCATGATGACGTGCGGCAGGCCGGCGGTGCCGATCATCAGCGACACGGTGTAGACGAACATGTTCAGCGTGCTGCCGGCGGTCGTCGTCGTGTACTTGCCGAAACCGAGTTCGGTGACCACCTGGTCGAGACGGGCGAGCAGCGAGACGTCGGTGCCGCTCATCGTCGCGCCGAGACCGAGCTGGGGGATCGGATTGCCGGTGAGCTGGATCGAGATGAACACCGCCGGGATGATGTAGGCGAAGATCAGCACGATGTACTGCGCGACCTGCGTGTAGGTGATCCCCTTCATGCCGCCGAACACCGCATAGACGAAGACGATCGCCTGCCCGACGTAGATGCCGGTATCGCTCGAGACGCCGAGGAAGCGCGAGAAGGCGATGCCGACACCGGTCATCTGGCCGATGATGTAGGTGATCGACGCCGTCAGCAGGCAGATCACCGCCACGGTCGCCGCCGACTTCGAATAGAAGCGGTCGCCGATGAACTGCGGCACGGTGAACTTGCCGAACTTGCGCAGGTAGGGCGCGAGCAGGACGGCCAGCAATACGTAGCCGCCGGTCCAGCCCATCAGGAAAAGGCCGCCGCCATAACCCATGTTCGAGATGAGGCCGGCCATCGAGATGAACGAAGCGGCCGACATCCAGTCGGCGGCGGTCGCCATGCCGTTCATCACCGGCGGCACGCCGCCGCCGGCGACGTAGAACTCGCTGGTACTGCCGGCGCGCGTCCAGATGGCAATGCCGATGTAGAGCGCGAAGGTCGCGCCGACAACGAGCCAGATGGTAGTCGTCAGATCCATGACTCGCCTCCTAATCTTCGTGAACGTCGAAGCGACGATCGATGTTGTCCATCAGCTTCGCGTAGATGAAGATCAGCGCGATGAAGACGTAGATCGATCCCTGCTGGGCAAACCAGAAGCCCATCGGATAGCCGCCCAGCTTGATGTTGTTGAGTTCGGGCGCGAACAGGATTCCTGCGACGAACGATACCAGGAACCAGACGATAAGGATGCCCCAGATCAGCTTGAGCGTCGCCGACCAGTAGGCCTTGCCTTGGTCTTCCATGAGTTGTCTCCTCCAATATTGTGGGATTGCAAGAAGCCGTGCCGGAGACAGGGCTTCCGATGGACCTTGTACGCGACCATGCTTACGCCAACCTGACATTCAGCTAGGCAACCAATGGTCGAGCGGATTGCTCAGGCAATGTAACCGCCAGCAGCGCTGATTCGCGGAATGAAGCCGCCGGTCGGACCGGAGCGAACGCCCGATCAGGCGGCGGCGCCGCGCTCGATGACGACGCCGACCCGCGCGACGCCACGCATCATGCCGAGCTTGGCGATCGAGACGCGCACCCAGGTGGCGCCGAAGTCCTCGAGCAGCAGCGCCGCGACGTACTCGGCGAGCCGCTCGAGCAGGTTGAAGTGGCGGGCGGCGAGTTCGGCGCGCAGACGCTCGACGACGCGCGCATAGTCGATGGTGTCGCCGATGTCGTCGCTGGCGCCGGCACTGGCCGTCGAGGTGCCGATCTGCAGCGAGATCTCGACCGTCTGTGGCATGGCTTGCTCGCGCGGGTAGATGCCGATCAGCGTCGTCGCGCGCAGTTCGTCGATGAAGATGATGTCCATGCGGCCCAGGCTCGGGTGGGTGCGCCGGCGGCGTGGTGTATGATGGCGCCGCGCTGCCGGAAAGGTGGCGACAGAGCGCGCATTCTATCGCCTTCCGGCCACTGGCCATAAGGCGGCAACCCCGGATCACCCAGCCGATGCCATCGACACTGCTCAGCCTGCTCGCCATCCTCGCCGCCTATCTGCTCGGGTCGGTGCCGTTCGCGCTCGTCGCCAGCCGCGTCTTCGGCCTCGCCGACCCGCGCAGCTACGGCTCGAAGAACCCCGGCGCAACCAACGTCCTGCGCAGCGGGCACAAGGGTGCGGCGCTGTTCACCCTCGTCGGCGACGCGCTGAAAGGCTGGCTGGCGGTCTTTCTCGCCGCCCACTACGCACCGCTGTACGGTCTGCCACCGCTGGCGGTCGGCCTCGTTGCGCTGGCCGTCTTCTTCGGCCACCTCTACCCGGTCTTCCTCGGCTTCAGGGGCGGCAAGGGTGTCGCCACCGCCGCCGGCGTCCTGCTGGCGATCGATCCCTGGCTCGGGCTGGCGACACTCGCCACCTGGCTGCTGGTCGCCTTCACCCTGCGCTATTCATCACTCGCGGCACTCGTCGCAGCGGCCGCGGCGCCACTCTACGCCATCCTGTCATGGGGCAACGACGGCCGGGTGCTGGTGATCGGCATCATCGCCATGGCATTGATCGGCAAGCACTGGCAGAACCTGCAGCGACTGCTCGCCGGCAGCGAGCCGCGCATCGGCGGCAAACGCCAGTAGTTCTTGCGTTGCCGGCCACGACCGGCAACCGTACCTGGCCCGGCGCGCGAACGCCGCCGTTCCGTGCGCAAGGCTCTTGCCGCGACGGGCTAGCCGGCGCCGGTCAACGGCCAGCGCGGCCGCACCGCGAAAGCACCGGCGGCCTTGCCGGCAAGCCCCGCCTGCAGCCGCAAAGCGCCAGCCAGTGCGATCATCGCGCCGTTGTCGGTACAGAATTCGAGTTCCGGGTAGAAGACGTCGATGCGCGATTTCAACGCGCGCGCATCGAGCTGGCGGCGCAGTTCGCGATTGGCCCCGACGCCGCCGGCAACGACCAGTTGCCGCAGGCCGCTGGTCCGCACGGCGCGGAGTGCCTTGCTCACCAGCACCTCGACGATCGCTTCCTGAAAACCGCAGGCGATGTCCGCGCGCTGCTCGTCGTCGAGCATCCCCAACTCGCGCACGCGGCTCAAGACGGCCGTCTTCAGACCACTGAAGCTGAAATCGAGGTCAGCAGAGCGCAGCATCGGCCGCGGCAGCTTCACCCGTCCCGGTCGGCCGTTTTCGGCGAGCGCAGCGAGTGCCGGGCCGCCAGGATAACCGAGTCCGAGCAGCTTGGCGGTCTTGTCGAAGGCCTCACCGGCCGCGTCATCGAGCGTCTCGCCCAGCAACGCGTATTCGCCGACGCCGGTGACGCGCATCAGCTGGCTGTGCCCGCCGGAAACGAGCAGCGCGACGAAGGGAAAGCGCGGCGGACGCGCCGACAGCAGCGGCGACAGCAAGTGACCCTCGAGGTGGTGCACCGGCACGGTCGGCAGCCCCAGTGCCATCGCCAACGCCTCGGCGAAAGCAGCGCCGACGAGCAGGGCGCCGGCGAGACCCGGGCCCTGCGTATAGGCGATGGCATCGATCTGCGCCAGCGAGCGGCCACTGGCGGCAAGAACCTGTCGCAGCAGCGGCACGAGACGGCCGATGTGATCACGTGACGCGAGTTCCGGCACCACGCCACCGTACTCGGCGTGCATGCGGACCTGCGAGTGGAGCGCGTGCGCCAGCAAGCTGCCGTCGCCGCCGTCGCCATCGTACAGCGCGACACCCGTTTCGTCGCAGGAGGTTTCGATTCCGAGAACCAGCATCGGCGGCATTCTAACACCCCGCCAGCATCGCTTCCGGACTGCCGACGGCTGCGTTGGCGGGGAAAGCACGCGCGGCAGCACGACTGGTCCGCCGCCCCGCCTGTGTGCCGGAACGGCCGTTCAGCCGCCGCGGAAAGCGCGCACGCCGAGAACGACGCCGGCAAGCAGCAGCCCGATCCCCGCCAGCGCCGAGCTACCGGGCAGCGAGCCGCGCCACAGGAAGGCGTAGGCAAAGGCGGCGAGCGTCTCGAAGACGATCAACTGGCCGCTGAGCGCGGTCGGCAGCAGCTGGCTGGCACGATTCCAGAGCAGTGTGCCGAGCCAGGAGGCACAGAAGCCGAGCGTCAGCATCAGTCCCACATAGCGCATCGGCTGCGGGCCGAGTGGATAGTCGAAGCTGCCGTCCGCCCAGACGCCGGCAGCAGCCATGCCGATCGCTGCCAGTGGCAACGTCGCCAGCCCCTGCGCCAGCGCCCAGGTCCCGGAAGCGATCTGCGGCCGCCGGCGCAGCCAGCGGGAGTTGCGCACCGGGTACCAGGTCCAGGCGGCAACCGCCGCCAAGGCCAGCAGGGCGCCACCCAGGTAGTCGTCGATACCGCGCTGCGCGCCGAGCAGCGCCATCTCGTGGCGGTTCACCAGGGCGATGCCGATCGCGATCACCGTCAGCGACGGCAGCAGGCGGCGCCACGGCAAGGCCTCGCTGCCGAAGTTGGCGACGATCGCGATGACGATCGGCAGGGTGCCGATGAGCATCGTCGGCATGGGCGCATCGGCGAGCTGGATCGCCGCCGCCAGGAAGAGGTAGTAGAGGATGTTGCCGACCAGCGCCAGCTCGAAAGCCATCCGCCAGTCCTCGCGCTGCAGCCGCGACAGGCGCGCGCGGTCGCCGCAGGCGAGCAGCACGGCAATCAGCCCGAAAGCGAGGTAGCGCCCGAAGGACAGCATCGCCGGCGGATACCCGGGCAGCAGCAGCGGCACGACGAAGACCAGTCCCCAGAGCATGCCGGCAGCAAGCGCGCAGGCAACGCCGGTGAGCAGTGGCGCGCTAGCCGGCAATGCTGCGGACATCCCTTGCCGCGACGGCGGCGCCAGGCCGCCGGGCGACGTCCGGGCTCATCGGCGGAAGAGCGACAGTTGCGGCAGCTGCGGCCACTCGATGGCGTCGAGCATGTTTTTCACCAGCAGCCCGAGTTCGGTGTCACCGGTGATCGACAGCTCGCGCTTGAAGAACAGTGTATCCGGGTCTTCCTGCCGTGTCAGCAGTTGCAGGAAGGCCGAGAGATTGGCCTGGAAGCAGAGATCGGGTGCCTGCGGCACGGTCAGCAAGGGCCGGAAGAGCCCGTCGCGACAGGCGAACGATGCGACGCCGCCGGCATCGAGCACCTCGACGACGAAGCTGCGGCCGGCGAGTCGTTCCAGGCTGTCGGCGGGCAGCAGGCCGACCTTGGCCGCCGCGTTCAGCGCCGTCGCCAGGGCCAGCGAGTGCGGCCACTGCGGCAGGTGTGCGCCGATCGTCGCAATGACGCCCGGCAGCTTGAAGTCTGGAATCGTGATGCCCTGAATCATGATTGAATTCCTTCCCGATTGACGCGCGTGGCGGCCTGGTGACACGCGATGCCGGCATCGCCGAACCAGTAGCCGTCGACCAGACCATCGCTCGCCCAGCCTGAAGTATCCGGAGCAACCGCTGCGCCACGCCGGGCAGCGTCGAAGGCGGCGATGACCGCCGTCATCGCCTGCGGTTGCGGGCTGATGCGGATCACTTCGATGCCCATCGCCAGCAGATCCGGAACCTGCGGCAGCAGACTGCAGGTCTGCGCCGACATCGTCTGGATGCCGTTGATGCTCAGGAACGGCTGCCCCTCGCGGGTGCGCAGAGTCATCCCCTGCGGGTGGTCGAGACAGCGGAACTGGCAGTCGTCCTTGCCGAGGTTGTAATGACGGGCGGTGAAACAGCGGGCGGAGAACGCCAGTGGCAGTTTGCCGAAGACGAAGACCTCAGTCGCGACCCCGGCTGGACGCGTGCCATGCAGCGTCTCGATCAGCCGCCGGTCGGCCTCGAGCGGTGGCAGCCAGCGCCGCATGCCGCGGCGGGCGAACGACGCCAGCGTGGCCTCGTTGTAGATGTTGAGATGGGGCCCGGCGACGAATGGCCGACCGGCGGCAATGCCGACCGCCCCGAGATCGTTGGCCTCGAGCAGGCAGCCGGGGATCTCGCTCGCCTCATCCGCCAGGCGTCGCAGCGCCTTCAGGTCACTCTCCGATTCGAGCAGCGCCTGCGCGGCGATGACCACCTCCTTGCCGGCCGCAGCCAGATCGCGTGCCAGCCCAAGCCAGTCGGCGCTGCGCATCTGCTGCCGGCGCGAGCAGACGACCTCGCCGAGACAGATGATGTCGAGCGCCGGCTGCTGCGCCATCTCGGCATAGAACTCGAAGACCTCGTGCTTCGGCCAGAAGTAGAGCAGAGGTCCGAGCGAGAGCTTCATCGCCTGCCTCCACCTAGCGCCACGGGCGGCTGTAGGCGCCGAGCGTCACCTGGCTGCCTTCGGCCAGCCGGGCGAGTTCGGCCTGCCAAGCTGGCCGGACGCTGAAACGCTGTTCGCCGCGCGCCAGTTCGTCGAGTGCCGCGCGCAGGGTACGCGTGACCTGCGCGACGTAGGTCGGGCTGCGCTGGCGGCCTTCGACCTTGATCGCAGCGACACCGATACGGGCAATTTCAGGCAGAATCTCGAGCACGTTGAGGCTCGTCGGTTCCTCGAGCGCGTAATAGGTTTCTCCCTGCACCTCGAAGCGTCCCTTGCACAGCGTCGGGTAGCCGGCCGGCTCGGCAGCGGCGAAGCAGTCGATCAGGATGCCGTTCAAGCGTGTCGCCATGCCGTCCGGCGATTTCTGCCACTGCACGAACTTCGCCGGCGAGCAGGCGCCGACCGTATTCGGCGACTCGCCGGTGGCGTACGACGAGAGCCAGCAGCGCCCTTCGTTCATCACGCACAGGCTGCCGAAGCCGAAGACCTCGATCTCGACCGGCGTGTTGCGGACCACCGTCTCGACCTGTGCCAGCGTCAGGACGCGCGGCAGGACGGCGCGCCGCACGCCGAACTCGCGGTGCGCGAAGTTGATCGCCTCGTAGTTCGTCGCCGAGCCCTGCACCGAGAGGTGGAGGCGCAGGTCGGGATGGCGGCGACTGCTGTCGTCGAGCAGGCCGACATCGGCAAGAATGACGGCGTCGACGCCGAGATCCGCCGCCCCGTCGACGGCTCGCTGCCAGTCGGCGAAGCGCCCCGGCTGGGCGAAGGTGTTGATCGCCATCAGAACCTGGCGGTGACGGGTCTGCGCGTAGCGAACGCCTTCGACCATCGCCCGCTGGTCGAAATTGAGGCCGGCGAAGTTGCGGGCGTTGGTCTCGTTGCGATAACCGAGATAGACGGCGTCGGCACCGTGATCGACGGCGGCCTTGAGTGCCGGCAGGCTGCCCGCCGGGCAGATGAGCTGGGGAATCTTGCGAGCGGCCATGAACGAAAGCCTCGTTGCACGAAGCGCGCCAGTATAGTGGGCGCGAGCGGCCACGGCTTGATGCGCGTCAATTTCGAGCCGATTGGCTGAGGCCCAGGCGCAAGCGGCGCAGATAGGCGAGGCCCATGATCGCCCGGCTGCCGTACCACGAGACCATCTCGCCATCGATCAGTTGCCAGCAGTGGCCGGCCATCTCGGCCAGGAGTCGTTGCCGGTCACGCTCGCGGAAAGGGTAGGGTTCGCTGGCGAGGAAGACGATCTCGGCGTCGCGGACCGCTTCCGCCAGTTCGATTTGCGGGTAGCGCTGTGCGCTGACGGCCGGCAGCGTCTCCCAGCCGGCTGCCGCCAGCATGCGCGAGATGTAGGTATCGCGGGCGACGCTGAACCACGGGTCACGCCAGATCAGGTACAGCACCTGCTGCCGCGGCAGCAGGGCGGCGACCTCGGCAAGAGCGGTCCATTCGCGCTCGAAGGCGGCGCACAGCGCTGCCGCCTCCTGCTCGCGATCGAAGATGCCGCCGAGCAGGCGGTAGAGATCGAGGTTGTCGCGCGCTTCCAGCGGATGGGTGACGACCACGTGCGGCACGAAGTCCGCCAGGGCAGCGACCTCGTCGCGCCGGTTTTCGTCGATGTTGACCAGCACATGGGTCGGCTGCAACGCGCGCAGTCGCTCGCGGTCGAAGCCCTTGGTACCGCCGAGCTTCGGGATGCCACGAAGGGCCGCTCGCGGGTGGACGCAGAAGCCGGTGCGACCGGTCAGTTGCGCACCAAGGCCAAGGGCGATCAGGAGCTCGGTCAGGCTCGGCACCAGCGAGACGATCCGCGGCGACCCCGGGTAGCGGCCGTGGAGCTTGCCGAGCGCGTCAGACCATTGCATCATGCACCCTCTGGAGGAGAAACACATGCTGGCTCGCAGACTCGCCGTGGTCACCGGAGCGGCACGCGGCATTGGACTGGCAGTGGCGCGTGACATCGCGGCTGCCGACTGCAAGGTCCTGATGGTCGGGCGCAATGCCGACGCGATCGAGGCAGCGGCTGGCCGCCTGCAGGGCGACGGCCTCGACGTGCTGCCCCACTGCGCCGACGTCACCGACGCCAGCGCCATCGCCGCTCTCGCAGCTCGCCTGCGGCGAGAGTTCGGCCGCGTGGACATCCTGGTCAACAACGCCGGCATCTTCCCCGAAGCACGCGACTTTGCCCGGCCGCCGCCGGCGGCGAGCGTCTTCGTCGTCGAGCCGGAAACCGTCGCGACGACGATCGACTGCAACGCGCTGGCGGCGCTGCGCCTGCTGCAGGCCTGCGTGCCGCTGATGCGCGAAAACGGCTACGGCCGCATCGTCAACGTCTCGTCGGGGATGGGGCAACTGAGCGAGATGGGTGGTTTCTGGCCCGGCTACCGGATGTCGAAGGCGGCGCTCAACGCGCTGACCCGACTGGCGGCCAACGAACTGGCAGGAACGGCGATCAAGATCAACTCGGTTTGTCCCGGCTGGTGTCGCACCGGGATGGGCGGCGAGAACGCCACGCGCAGTGCCGAAGAGGGCGCCAGTGGCATCGTCTGGGCCGCGCTGCTGCCGGCAGACGGCCCCAGCGGAGGCTTCTTCCGTGACGGCAAGGCGATCGACTGGTGAGGTGGCGGAACCACCGGGGCGGACCACCGCGGCCTAGCTCGGCGGCGGTGGCCGCGGCTTGCGTGGCGCAGCCGCGAAGACGCGGTCGTAGACGGCGTTTGGCAGGAGCCGCAACAGCTTGCCGACGATGGCCATCTGCCATGGCACGACGGCGTAGCTGCTGCCCCGTTCGATGACGCGGGCGAAGCGCGTCGCCGCCTCGTCGGCGGCCAGGAGAAAGGGCATCGGGAAACGATTCACCTCGGTCATCGGTGTCCTGACGTAGCCCGGACAGATGGTGACCACCCGGACTCCCGAAGCGCGCAGTTCGAGACGCAGGCTCTCGAGATGGCTGATCGCTGCCGCCTTTGACGCGCAATAGGCGGCGGCGCCCGCCAGGCCACGGATGCCTGCCAGCGAGGCGATGCCGACCAGGCGACCGCGCCCGGCCTGTCGCATGCCGGCAATGAACGGCGAGAAGGTCGCCGCCATGCCGAAATGGTTGACCTCCATCACGCGCCGCATCGCCTCGAGATCCGCGGCGTCCTCGGTCAGCGTGCCAACCGAGACACCGGCGTTGGCGATCACGACATCGGGGACCCCGAAAGAATCGATGAAGTCTGCTGCCGCGACGCGCAGGGCGTCGGCGTCGGTGACGTCGAGCGGGTACGCCCTGACGCGCTCCGGCCAGCGCGTCGACAACTCGTGCAGCAACTGCGGTCGGCGGGCGACGAGCCCGAGCCGCGCGCCGCGCGCGCCGTAGTGCTCGGCCAGCGCCCGGCCGATGCCGGACGAAGCGCCGGTAATGAAGACTCGCTGCACGGCGGGCGGCTCAGCGGCGGTGGCTCACCAACTCCGGCTCAGCCGAAACCGGTGCGCAGTGGTCTCACTTCTTGCCGCGCTCGCGCCGGACCTTGCCGATCACCTGCTCGGTCAGCGCCAGCAAGTCATTGAAGTCCTTGAGGTCCTTGCCGGTGACCAGGTACTTGCCATCGACGGCGAGCGCCGGAACGCCCTGAATTCCGTAGGCCTTGGCCATCTGATCGGCCTGCTTGACCCGGCTGAGGACACCGAAGGAGTTGTAGGCCTCGGTGAACTTCTTGCCGTCGATGCCGCGCGCCGTGGCCCAGGCGATGACGCTCTTGTCGTCGAAGAGCTTGCCGCCCTGACGGTGAAGCGTTTCGAAGACGGCGCTATCCAGCCGCGCGAGATCGCCCGTCGCCTCGAGCGCGTAGAACAGTCGCGCCAGCGGCGCCCATTGCGGACGGCCGAAAGTGATCGGCACCCGCTTCAGGACGACGTCGGCCGGCAGCGCCGACGACCACTTGCTGAGGGTGGGGTGCAACTCACTGCAATGCGGACAGGCGTACGAAAAGAACTCGATGACCTCGATCTTCGCCGGATTGTCGGTCGTCTGTTGGGGAACGATCGCAACGAAGTCGCGCCCGGCGACGAGTTCGGCCCGTACCGGCAGTGCCACCGCCAACAAGGCGATGACGAGGGTCAGCAACCAACCAGTGGAACGTGCGTGCATCGATCTCTCTCCTTCAAGCCTGCAAATAAATGTGCCACGCGGCCGCTCCGCCGCGTTGCACCGTCGTTCCCCCATCCTCACCGATCTGGCATGTCCTTCCCTGCCCTCTGCCGCATGCCGGACAGCCCCCGGTCGCTGCGCGGACATCAGCCGGGTCGCTCAATCGCGGCGCACGACGTTGGCGTCGATTCCCTGTCTGGCCAGGTCGGCGCGCATGTGATTCACGTCGTCCATCTTGTGGTAGGGCCCAAGGCGGACACGGTACCAGACCTTGTCCTGCAGCATCACCTGCTGGATCCGCGCCTCTGCTCCCATCAACGCCAACCGCGCCTTCTGGTTGTCGGCGTCGCTGGCGCTCAGGAACGAGCCCGCCTGCAGATAGATGGGCTCCCTGAGGGTGTTCTCGCTCTTCGCCTCGGCTGGCTTGGCGGCAGCCGTCCTGCTCTCTGCGGTCTTCCCTTCCGTCTGCTTTCCTTCCGCAGTCTTCGTCTCGCCCGTCTTCGTCTCGGTCGGCCGGTTCTCGGTCGGCCTGGTGTCGATCGGCTTCGTTTCGGTGGGCTTGCCGATGGTCGGCCGAGCTTCGGCCGGCCGTTGTTCGTCGGGTTTCGGCTCGGGAACCGCTTCCGCATTGCCCGGCAGGATCTTGTAGAAGTCGAAACGTGGCTTCTCTGGAACCGGGTCGCCCGGTTTGCCCGGCAATGCGACCGGCGGCGCCGAAGCGACCGGCGGCACTTCGGCGGCGGGCTGCGCGGCTGGCTTGCTGCCGACCGGCGGCGGCAGCTTGGGCTGCTGACCGGTCGTCGTGAACGGCAGCGGCGTCTTGTTGACGTACCAGACGACCGCGGCGACCGCGATGACGCCGAGGACGAGGCCGATGAACAGGCCGAACAGCGTGCCACCACCCGATTTCCTGCCCGGCGGCGCCTTGCGGGGTTTCATGTCACGACTCATGGCAATCCTCTGTGCTCTGACTACATCGATTCCGGACAGCTGACACCGAGTATCGACATGCCGTTGCGGATCACCTGCCGCACGGCTGCGGCCAGCGCCACGCGCGCCTCCCGTACCGCCGGCGCGTCGACCAGGATGCGTTCGGCATTGTAGTAGCTGTGGAATTCTGCTGCCAGATCCTTCAGGTAGAAGGCGACGAGATGCGGTGCGAGCTCCGCCGCAGCCTGTTCGACGACCTCGGGAAACTCGCCCAGCCGAGCCGCCAGCGCGAGTTCGCGGGGACCCTCGAGAGCCGCGAGATCGACCGCGGCGAGAGTCTCGGCGTCGCCAGCCCAGAGATCCAGCAGCGAACAGACGCGTGCGTGCGCGTACTGGATGTAGTAGACCGGGTTGTCGTTCGACTGGCTCTTGGCGAGATCGAGGTCGAAATCGAGGTGCTGATCGGATTTGCGCAGGACGTAGAAGAAACGGCAGGCGTCGACGCCGACGTCTTCGCGCAGGGTCCGCAAGGTGACGAAGTCCCCTGCACGGGTGGACATCTGCGCCTTCCAGCCGGAGCGATAGAGCACCGCGAACTGCACCAGTGCGACCTCGAGGAGCGATTCGTCGATGCCCAGCGCGGTGAGCGCTCCGCGGACGCGCGGAATGTAGCCGTGATGGTCGGCGCCCCAGACGTTGATCAGCCGCGCGAATCCCCTTTCGCACTTGTTCAGGTGGTAGGCGATGTCGGATGCGAAGTAGGTGTAGTGGCCGTTGTCGCGCTGCACGACGCGGTCCTTTTCGTCACCGAAGGTCGTCGAGCGGAACCAGCGGGCGCCGTCCTGCAGATAGACATGACCGGCTTTCGCCAGTCGCTCGACGCAGCGCGCGACGAGACCGGTGGCAAACAGCGACTGCTCGGAAAACCAGACATCGAAGTGCACTCCGGTTTCCTCGAGATCGTTGCGGCAATCGGCAAGTTGCTCGGCAAGCACGAAGTCATGCACGTAGCGCCATTCCTCGCCGAGCAGCAGGCGGGCGTTGGCGATCAGTGCGTCGAGCTGGTTTTCCCGCTGCCGGACAGCCTCGGCGTCGGTGCGCGTCGCGTCCGGCAAGCCGGGAGTGCCGGCGGCGAGCTGGGTGAGGGAGCGCTCATAGCGGCCGCCGTGGGCCAGCCGCATCTGCCGCGCCATGTCGCGCACGTATTCACCCTGGTAGGCGTTCGGCGGGAAGAGCACGTGCTCGGCCGACTGGCCGCCGCCGAGTTCAAGGTAGCGCAACCACGTCGACAGCGCCAGGATGTCCATCTGCCGACCCGCGTCATTGACGTAGTATTCGCTGGTCACGCTCCAGCCGGCGAAAGCCAGCAGCCTGGCAAGACTGTCGCCATAGGCTGCGCCCCGGCCATGGCCGACATGCAACGGGCCGGTCGGATTGGCGGAAACGAACTCGACGAGGACCGTCCTGCCGCCGCCGCTCGTCGCGCGGCCGAAGTTCTCCCCCTGCTGCAGGATGCCGCGCAGCACCTGGCGGCGGGCGGCCGGTGCCAAGTGGAAATTGATGAAGCCGGCACCGGCGACTTCGGTCCGGTCGAGCAACGACGAGTACGGCAATTCCGAAACCAGGAGCTGCGCCAGCTGGCGCGGATTGCGTTTCAGCGAACGCGCCAGTTGCAGCGCCAGATTGCAGGAAAAATCGCCGTGCGAAGCCTGCTTCGGGCGCTCGATGTGGATCTCGCTGCTGCCCTCGCCGGGTGCCACACTCAGCAGCGCGACGCGCATCAGCTCGGCAAGCTGTAACTTCAGGTCGGAACTCATCGCGGTTTCTTGGTTCGGGAATCGGGTCAAGCGGCTGATTATACGACGCCGGCCCTGCCAGCGGGCCACCACGGCGCTGTCGCCAATGCTGGCGAAGCAACAGCCGCGACCGTTTGTGTGTAAACTCGCTCTTTGCCGACCGACCCGCTCCCGCCCGCCGTGCGACTCCTCCGCCTCGCCAAAATCCTCAGCATTGCGAGCCGCTACGGCCTCGACGAGATGATCCTCGAACACGAGCCGAGCGGACGCCTGGCCGCGCTGTCGCGAACGCTGCACTTCTGGCGCCGCTTCGATACGCCCTCGGCCGTCCGCCTGCGCCTGGCACTCGAGTCGCTCGGCCCGATCTTCGTCAAGTTCGGGCAGGTGCTGTCGACCCGGCGCGACCTGCTGCGCCCCGACATTGCTGACGAACTGGCGAAACTGCAGGACAGGGTGCCGCCGTTCTCGTCCGAACTGGCCCTGGCCGAGATCGAGAAGGCCTATGGCAGGCCGGCCAGCGAGGTCTTCGCCGAATTCGACGCGACACCTGTGGCCAGTGCGTCGATCGCGCAGGTCCATTTCGCCCGCCTGCGACCGGAAGACGGCGGCCACGAGGTCGCCGTCAAGGTGCTGCGACCGGCCATGCACGAGGTCATCGCCAATGACCTGGCACTGCTCGAGACACTCGCCGCCGTACTGGAGAAGGCATGGCCGGACGGCAAGCGGCTGAAGCCACGGGAAGTGGTCGCCGAGTTTGCCAAGTACCTCTACGACGAACTCGACCTGATGCGCGAGGCCGCCAACTGCTCGCAGTTGCGGCGCAACTTCAGCGGTTCGCGCTTGCTGCAGGTGCCCGAGGTCCACTGGGACCAGTGCACGACGACGGTGATGGTCATGGAGCGGATGCGCGGCATCCCGATCAGCCAGACCGAGGCGCTGGTCGCCGCCGGCATCGACCTCGCCGCACTGTCGCGCGCCGGCGTCGAGATCTTCTTCACGCAGGTCTTCCGCGACGGCTTCTTTCACGCCGACATGCATCCGGGCAACATCTTCATCGCCACCGACGCGGCCCATCACGGCAGCTACATCGCGCTCGACTTCGGCATCGTCGGCACGCTCACCGACACCGACAAGAACTATCTGGCGCAGAACTTTCTCGCCTTCTTCCAGCGCGACTACAAGCGCGTCGCGACGGCGCACATCGAGGCCGGCTGGGCACCGCCCGAGACGCGGGCCGACGAGTTCGAGGCCGCCATCCGCGCCGTCTGCGAGCCGATCTTCGACCGGCCGCTGCACGAGATCTCTTTCGGCCGCGTCCTCTTGCGCCTGTTCCAGACCTCGCGCCGCTTCAACGTCGAGATCCAGCCGCAGCTGGTGATGCTGCAGAAGACCCTGCTCAACATCGAGGGTCTCGGCCGCCAGCTCGATCCCGACCTCGACCTGTGGAAGACCGCCAAACCCTTCCTCGAACGCTGGATGAGCGAACAGCTCGGGCGGCGTGCCTTCCACCGCGGCGTGCAGCAGGAAGCGCCGTACTGGGCACGCACCCTGCCGCAACTGCCGCGTCTCGTCTATCAGGCACTGGCGGCACGCCGCGAGCCCGACCTGGCGCCGTTGCTCAGCGAGCTGGCGCGGGCGCAGCGGCAACAGGGGCGCCTGCTGGCACTGATCGCCGTCCTCCTGACGGCGTTGCTGCTCGGCCAGCACCTATGAGTCAAACGCCTACCGTGACAACCCAGGGAGAATCTTGATGCAGCGCGTCTCGATCAGTGGCAGCGGCCTGTACACCGCACCATGCATCATCAGCAACGAGGAACTGGTGGCCTCGTACAACGCCCATGCCAGGCAGTTCAACGCGGCCAACGCGCAGCGGATCGCGACCGGCGAGGTCGCCGCGCGCGAGGAGTCGAGCGTCGACTTCATCGAAAAGGCCTCCGGCATCACGCGTCGCTACGTGCTGGACAAGGAGGGGGTGCTCGACCCGCAGCGCATGCGCCCGCGCTTCGTGCCGCGGCGCAACGACGAACTGTCGCTGCAGGCGGAGATCGCCGTCGACGCCGGCCGGCAGGCGCTGGCGGCTGCCGGCCGCGGTGCCGCCGAGATCGATGCCGTGATCTGCGCCGCTTCCAACATGCAGCGCCCCTACCCGGCGATGGCGGTCGAGATCCAGAACGCGCTCGGCATCGGCCAGGGCTACGCTTTCGACATGAACGTCGCCTGCTCGTCGGCGACCTTCGCCCTCGACATCGCGTTCAACGCCGTGCGCTGCGGCAGCGCGCGCAGCGTGCTGGTCGTCGATCCGGAGATCTGCTCGGCGCATCTCGCCTGGCAGGACCGCGACTGTCACTTCATCTTCGGCGACGTGTGCACGGCGATCGTCGTCGAGCGCCTGCCGCCCGAGCCGGCAGCGAACACGTGGGAAATCCTCGGCAGCCGGCTGGCGACGAGCTTTTCCAACAACATCCGCAACAACGCCGGTTTCATGTCGCGCTGCGAGGACCGCGATCCGGGCGACCGTGATCAGCTCTTCGTCCAGGAGGGCCGCAAGGTCTTCAAGGAAGTCTGCCCACTGGCGGCCGAGCACATCACCCGCCACCTTGCGACCCTCGACCTGAAACCGGCGCAGGTGCGCCGCTTCTGGCTGCACCAGGCGAATCTGGCGATGAACCAGCTGATCGGCCGCCGCCTGCTCGGCCGTGAGGCGACGGCCGACGAAGCACCGGTGATCCTCGACGAGTTCGCCAACACCGCATCGGCCGGCTCGATCATCAGCTTTCACCGCCACAGCGCCGATCTCGCCAGCGGCGATCTCGGCGTCATCTGCTCCTTCGGCGCCGGCTACTCGATCGGCAGCCTGATCGTCCGCAAGTGCTGACTGGTCTCCAGACGCGTGATCTGGCGCGTGCGCTCAGCCGACCCGTACCCGCGCGTAGCGGCGTTTGCCGACCTGCAGGACGAAGGTGCCGGCGACGGGGAAGACGAGGTGCTTGTCGTCCACGCGGTTGCCGTCCATCCGCACACCACCCTGGTCGATCATCCGCATCGCCTCCGAGGTGCTGGCGGTGAGGCCCGCCTGCTTGAGAACCTGGACGATGGTCAGCGGCTCGGCGCCGGGCTGCAGGCTCACTTCCGCGATGTCGTCCGGGATCGCGCCGTGCCGGAATCGGGCTTCGAAGTCGGCCAGCGCACGGGCAGCCGCGCTCGCGCCGTGGAAGCGCTCGACGATCTCGCCAGCGAGCAGGACCTTGGCATCGCGCGGGTTGCGCCCGCCGGCGACTTCCTGTCGCAGCGTGTCGATCGCTTCGCTGCTGCGGAACGACAGCAGGTCGAAGTAGCGCCACATCAGCTCGTCCGAAATCGACATCAGCTTGCCGAACATCTCGGCGGGCGGCTCGTTGATGCCGACGTAGTTGCCAAGTGACTTCGACATCTTGTTGACGCCGTCGAGTCCTTCCAGCAGGGGCATGGTCAGGATGCACTGCGGCGCCTGCCCGTAGTGCTTCTGCAGCTCGCGCCCGACGAGCAGGTTGAATTTCTGGTCGGTGCCGCCGAGTTCGACATCGGCGTTCATCGCCACCGAGTCATAACCCTGGCACAGCGGGTAGAGCAGTTCGTGAATCGCGATCGGCTGACCGTTTCTGTAACGCTTGGCAAAGTCGTCGCGCTCGAGCATGCGGGCGACGGTGTGCAGCGCTGCCAGACGGATCATCCCCGCTGCGCCGAAAGCTTCGAACCAGGCCGAGTTGAAGCAGACCTCCGTCCGGCATGGGTCGAGGATCTTGAATACCTGTTCCTGGTAGGTCTTCGCATTGTCCAGGATCTGCTCGCGCGACAGCGGTGGGCGGGTGACGTTCTTGCCGGTCGGGTCGCCGATCATGCCGGTGAAGTCGCCGATCAGGAACATGACGTGGTGGCCGAGGTCCTGGAAGTGTCGCAGCTTGTTGATCAGTACGGTATGTCCGAGGTGCAGGTCGGGTGCCGTCGGATCGAAACCGGCCTTGATGCGCAATGGGCGCCCGCTCTGCAGCTTGTCCCGCAGTTCCGCTTCGATCAGGAGCTCCTCGGAGCCGCGCCTGATCTGCCGGAGTTGATCGTGCACTGTGCGCATGCCGTCCTCGTGTTCGTGCATCTGCATGGTCTCTGCTGGGAAGGGATCGAGTCAGGGGCTCACCGCCCCGCCAGGACAAGGAAGCCGCCCGGAGGGGCGGCTTCCGCGCGCAGCGGGCGACTCTGCGGCGGCGATCAGCCGCGGGCCGGATTGCCGGTGAGCTTCGCGTACTTGACCCAGAGCTGCTCCTCGCTTTCCTGGTGCGCGGGATCCTTCGGGATGCAGTCGACCGGGCAGACCTCGACGCATTGCGGCGTGTCGTAATGACCGACGCACTCGGTGCACTTGTTCGGGTCGATCTCGTAGATCTCGGCACCCTGGTAGATCGCTTCGTTCGGGCACTCCGGCTCGCACACGTCGCAGTTGATGCATTCGTCGGTAATGATCAGGGCCATGCTTGCTGTTCCTTCAGGTCGTTGAAATTTCTCGGACGCGCTTGGCCAGCCGTTCGCACACTGCCGGCTGAACAAACTTGCTGACATCGCCGCCGAGAATGGCGATCTCGCGCACCATGGTCGCCGAGATGAACAGGTACTGCTCGCTCGGCGTCAGGAATACGGTTTCGACTTCCGGGTACAGGTTGCGGTTCATTCCCGCCAGCTGGAACTCGTAGTCGAAGTCGGACACCGCCCGCAGGCCGCGGATGATCACTTTCGCGCCCCTGGCATGCAGGAAGTCCATCAGCAGCCCGTCGAAGCCGCAAGCCTCGACGTTCGGGTAGGGCGCGAGCACGTCCAGCGCCATGTCAACCCGCTCGGCAAGCGAGAAGAACGGCCTTTTCGGCTGGTTCGCCGCGATGGCGACGATCACCCGGTCGAAAAGGCAGGACGCGCGTCGAACGAGATCCTCGTGCCCGCGCGTCATCGGGTCGAAGGTCCCGGCGTAGATTGCCAGACGATTATTCAGCGCCATCTCTTTCGCCCCGCTGCATCAGGTGATGGAAGACCCGGCCTGCGTGGCCATGGCGCACCGTTCGCCAGTCGCCACATCCGGGCAGGAACCTCTCGGCCTCGACATAGACTGCCGCATCGTCGCTGAGCACGCCAGCGAGGATCGGTGCCAGCCGTTCGATCCACCCCTGGTGGAAGGGTGGATCGAGGAAGAGAACGTCAAAGCGGTCGGCGGCGCCGGCGAGAAAGCGCTGCGCATCCGCGCGCACGATCTGCACCCGCTCGCCGACGCCGAGGAGCCGTGAGTTGCTCTCCAGGGCCTGCAAGGCTGGCGGCGAATGCTCGACCATCACGACCCGGCTGGCGCCACGCGAAGCGGCCTCGAATCCGAGAGCACCGCTGCCGGCGAAGAGATCGAGGCAGATCGCCCCGGAGAGATCCTGGCCGAGCCAGTTGAACAGGGTCTCACGGACGCGATCCGGCGTCGGACGCAAGTCCGGCGCCTCCGGAAAACGCAGGATCCGCCGTCGCCACTCGCCGCCGATGATGCGTACCGAGTTCAGTGGCCTAGTCTCCGGCAACGACGACGCTGACCAGATGTGCGACCGGCAGCCGGCGGGCAAAGGCAGCCTGGATCTCGGCGGTCGTCACGCGCTCGATGTTCTCCGGATAGCGATCGAGATAATCGAGCGGCAGGTCGTAGAAGGCGATCATCGCCACATTCTCCAGAATCTTGCGATTGCTGTCGAGGCGCAGGGGAAAGCTGCCAACGAGATTCTGCTTCGCCGCCAGCAGCTCGGTTTCGCTCGGCCCATGTGCGAGGAACTCGTCAAGGACGGCACGCGTCACTTGCAGCGCCTCGGCAACCTGCCCCTTGTGCGTCTGCAGACCGATCTGAAACGGCCCGAGCTGTTGCAGTGGCAGGAAGTAGCTGTGCACGCTGTAGGCGAGCCCCCGCTTGTCCCGCACTTCCTTCACCAGCCGCGAGACGAAACCACCGCCGCCGAGTGAGTAGTTGCCGACGGCCAGTGGAAAGAAATCCGGGTCGCCGCGCTTGAGTGCCGGCATCCCGATCAGCAGGTGCGCCTGCGCCGCCGGATGGGCAATCCGCTCCTCGCCAGCGGCCGGCAACTGCGGCTGCGGCAGCTCGCCGACGGCTGCGGCGACGGGCAGACCGGCACTCAAGCGTTCGGCCAGCGTCTCGGCGTCGGCCCGCGAAAGGTCACCAACGATGGCGATGGTAGCGGAGCGAGCACCGTAGTGGGCCGCGTGGAAGGCAAGCACATCTTCACGCCGCAGCGCCGTCAGCGACTCCGGCGTCGCCTGTCGTCCATAGGGATGTGCCGGGTACATCGTCGCCCAGAAGGCCTTGCTGGCGATTGCGTCCGGACGCGTCAGCGCCTCCTTGAGGGCAGCGAGCGAGCGCGCCTTCTCGCGCTCGAAGGCGGCGGCGGGAAAGGTCGGGCCCGCGATGATGGCGCGCAACAGCTCGAACGCGGACGTGCGCTTGTCGACCATCGAGAGCGTGCGCAGGGTCAGCGACGCGCGGTCGAGATCGACGCCACCGGACAGCCGCGCACCGAGGTCGGCCAGTCGGTTGGCGATCTGCGTCTCGTCCAGGCCGTCAGCACCGAGGTCGATCAGCGAGCGCGTCAGGCCGGCCACGCCTTCCTTGCCTGCGGCGTCGCGCGCCGCACCGGCCGCGACGTCGATCTGTAGGTCGATGATCGGCAGGCTGTGGTCCTCGACGAAGAGGACGCGTGTTCCCGCGCTGGTCTGCCAGCGTTCGATCCTTGGCCCGGAGTGTGCCAGTTGCGCACAGAGAAACAGGCAGAAGGTGAGCAGCAGCTGGCGTGGTGTCATGGACGGGCGCTCACTCAGTGGCGGGGGACGAACGGCGAGCGCGGGCGCGGCGTTGCCGGAACGGGCTGCGGATCGAGTTCGGCGACCGTCAGCGCCTCGTCGCCGAAGTACTTCCTGGCGACCGCCTGCACCTGTTCCCGGCTGACTTCCTGCAGCTTGTCGATCAGCCGCCGATTCATGGTGTGCGGGATGCCGGCGGATTCCAGTTGGCCGATCTCCATCGCCTGCGCGAAGATCGAATCGAGCTTGTAGATCTGGCTGGCAATGAGCTGTGCCTTGGCGCGAGCGAGTTCCTCGGCGCTCACGCCCTCTTCCCGCACCCGCGCCAGTTCGGCGCGCAGACCGGCTTCGAGCTCGCCGCGGCTGCGGCCAGAGCTCGGTGCGCCGTGCAGGTGGAAGATGCCGGGACCGCGTGCGGTCGAGTCGTAGCTGGCACCGGCGCTCACTGCGAGTCGCTGCTCGCGCACCAGATGGCGGTTCAGCCGGGCGGCGTCATGGCCGGCGAGCACCGCCGCCAGCATCTCGAGCGCATAGGGATCGACGTCCTGTTCGACATGGCGTATCACCGGCACCTTGTACGCCATCATCACCACCGGCAGATCCGCCGGCGCCTGCAGCGTCAGACGACGGATGCCGGCCTGCTGCGGTTCGTCCTGCGGTTTCCTGACCGGCAGCGTCCGCGCTGGCAGGGCGCCGTAGTACTGCTCGGCGAAGCGGAAGACCTCCTGATGATCGACGTCGCCAACGACGACCACATAGGCGTTGTTTGGCGCGTACCAGTCGTCGTACCAGGCACGTGCGTCACTCACCGTCATGCTCTGCAGGTCGGTCATCCAGCCGATGATCGGCACGCGATAGGGGTGAACCTGGAAGGCAACGGCATTGAGCTTCTCGTACAGCAAGGCCTGCGGCTGATCCTCGGTACGCAGGCGGCGCTCCTCCATGACGACCTTGATCTCCTGCGCGAACTCCTTCTCATCGAGGCTCAGGTGACGCATGCGGTCGGCCTCGAGCTGCATCATTTCAGGCAGATTCCGCTTCGGCACCTGCTGGAAGTAGGCGGTGTAGTCGCGACTGGTGAAGGCGTTGTCGCGGCCACCGGCCGCGGCGACGCGGCGGTTGAACTCGCCGGGGCCGGCAGTTGGCGTTCCCTTGAACATCATGTGTTCGAGGACGTGCGCGACGCCCGTTCTGCCGCTGGTTTCGTCCATGCTGCCGGCGCGATACCAGACCATGTGCGCCACCGTCGGCGCGCGGTGATCCTCCTTGACGATCACCCGCAGGCCATTCGCCAGTTGCCGCTCGTGCGGGTTTGCCCAGGCGGCGATGCTCGTCGTCAGGGCGATCAGCAGGGCAAGCGGCGGTGCGTGGCGCATGGGCATGGTTCGCTTCTGATAGAATTTCCGCGTGTCGGTGAATCGGCCGGCATCTTACCACCGCCTGCGCTTCTGGGCGCCTTTGAGACATCCGCACGCCATGTTTGGTTTCGGCAAGAAATCCCCTGATCAGGCCCCCGTCGCGACGAACAACGCCACCGGCCAGAGCACCGCCACCGCCAGCCCGGCACCGTGGCGACTGCGGTTGAAGGCGGGACTGGCGCGTACGCGAGCCCAGTTCGGCGGCAAGCTGAAACACCTCTTCGCGCGCGGCAAGGTCGACGACGAACTGCTCGAGGAACTCGAGACGCTGCTGCTGGGCAGCGATGTCGGCCTGGATGCGACGCAGCATCTGCTCTACCATCTGCGGCAGCGCGCCCGACGCGACCGCCTCGACAGCCCGGCAGCCATCCAGAGAGCGCTTTCGGAGATCTTTTGCGAGCTCCTGCAGCCGCTCGAGGAAGCGCTCGATCCGCGTCGCCATCGGCCATTCATCATCATGCTGGCGGGCGTCAACGGTGCCGGCAAGACGACCTCGATCGGCAAACTGGCCAAGCACTTCCAGGCGCAGGGGCTGTCGGTGCTGCTGGCTGCCGGTGATACCTTCCGCGCCGCCGCTCGCGAGCAGTTGCAGACATGGGGCGAGCGCAACAACGTGACGGTCATCGCGCAGCAGTCCGGCGACCCGGCGGCGGTCATTTTCGACGCCATCGCCGCCGCCAGGGCGCGCGGTATCGACGTCGTCCTCGCCGACACCGCCGGCCGCCTGCCCACGCAACTGCACCTGATGGACGAGATTGCCAAGGTGCGCCGCGTGATCCAGAAGGCCGAGCCGACCGGACCGCACGAAACCCTGCTGGTGCTCGACGCCACCTTCGGCCAGAACGCCGTACAGCAGGTGATGGCCTTCGACAAGGCGATCCAGGTCAGCGGACTGGTGCTGACGAAACTCGACGGTTCGGCCAAGGGGGGCGTCGTCGCAGCGATCGCCCGCCAGTGTCCGAAACCGGTTCGCTTCATTGGCGTCGGCGAGGGGATTGACGATCTGCGGCCTTTCGTGGCCCGCGATTTCGTAGACGCGCTGTTCGAGTGATCACCGCCAGCGATGTGACGAAGCGCTACCCGGAGGGCCGCGAGGCGCTGCGGCATGTCAGCTTCGAGATCACTGCCGGCGAGATGGTCTACCTGACGGGCCACTCGGGGGCCGGCAAATCGACCCTGTTCAAACTGCTGGCGGCGGTCGAACGACCGACTTCCGGCAGCATCGTGATCAATGGTCAGAACCTCGCGGCGTTGAGCCGGAGTGCCGTTCCCTACCTGCGACGCAAGCTCGGACTGCTTTTTCAGGATCGCAAGCTGCTCTTCGATCGCACGGTCCTCGACAACGTGCTGCTGCCGCTGGCAATCGTCGGCCACCCGCCGCGCGACGCACTGCGGCGAGCGCAGGCGGCTTTGGCCAAGGTGGGCCTGCCGAATCGCGAGCGAAGCTTGCCGATCGCCCTCTCGGGCGGCGAGCAGCAGCGGCTGGCAATTGCCCGGGCGGTGGTCAATCGGCCAGCGATCATCCTCGCCGACGAACCAACCGCCAACCTCGACGCCGCCTCGGCGCGCGAGATCCTGGAGATCTTCCACGCTTTCCAGCAGGTGGGCGTGACGGTGCTGCTCGCCACCCACGATCCCACGAGCCTGCCGGTTCTGCGGCCGCGTGTCCTGCGTCTCGACCAGGGCGAGATGAGCGAGCTGCCGGCGGCACCCGCAACGGCCGTTGCCGGGGCAGCCCCGTGAGCGTCTGGCTGGCGCAGCACTGGGCGGCGATTCGCGATGCCTGCCGTCGACTCGCGACGGCGCCGCTCAACTCCCTGTTGTCCCTTTTGGTCATCGGCATTGCCCTCACCTTGCCGGCTGCGGGCTGGCTGCTGCTCGACAACCTGCGCGCGCTGACCGGTGACGCGCCGGGCGTACAGCAGATCAGCGTCTTCCTGAGCCCCGAAGCGGGCAAGCGGGAGATTGCCGAGATCGAACACCGGTTGCAGGCAGGCAAGATCGGCAGGTGGCGCTTCGTGGCGCGTGAGGAGGCGCTGAAAAGGCTGCAGGCTGCCGAGGGAATGGCGGACATCGTCGCCAGCCTGCCGCGCAACCCGCTGCCGGATGCCTTCGTCGTCACGCCCAGTGCGTCGCAGCCGGCCGAACTCGAGCGGCTGGCGGAGACCTTCTCGAGTTGGCCCAAGGTCGCGCACGTGCAGCTCGACTCGGCTTGGGTCAAGCGCTTCGATGCCCTGCTTCGCCTCGGTCGCCTGATCGTCATCCTGCTCGGCGTCCTGTTTGCCGCCGCGTTGGTCACCATCACCTTCAACACCATCCGCCTGCAGATCCTCGCCCATGCGGCAGAGATCGAGGTGGCAAGGCTGATCGGCGCCACCGACGCTTACATCCAGCGGCCATTGCACTACTTCGGCATGCTGCAGGGTGCCCTCGGCGGCCTCTGCGCGGCACTGCTGGTGGCAGTCGGCTTCCATCTGCTGGCGCCTCTGGTCGCCGAGCTCACCCAGCTCTACGGCACCAACTTCACCTTGCGGGGCCTGGGCGCGGGACACGTTGCCTTCCTCGCGACGATCGGTGCCGCGCTTGGCTGGCTGGGCGCCTGGATTTCGGCGCTGATGCACTTGCGGCGCTTCGCCTGAGGGCTGGGGCAGTTGCCATGCCCCGTCGTTCGCTCGCTCGCGCCTTGCATCTCGGCCTGCTCGCGACGGCTTCTGCACGAGCTCTCAGCCGAGCAGAACGCCCGACCAGACGACGAGCACGTTGAGCAGCGCGATCAGGACCGCCGCGCTGCCGACATCCTTGGCCCGCCCGGCAAGCGGGTGGCGGTCGAGCGAAACGCGGTCGACGACGGCTTCGATGGCCGAGTTGATGAGCTCGACGATCAGCACCAGGAGCACGCTGCCGATGAGCAGGGCGCGCTCCATCCCCCCCTCTGCCAGGACGAAGGCGAGCGGGATCAGCAGCGCTGCCAGCAAGACCTCCTGGCGGAACGCAGCTTCAGCCTCGTAGGCGGCCTTCAGTCCGGCACGCGAATAGCCGAACGCCTTCCACAGCCGCCGCAGTCCCGTCTGGCCCTTGAACGGGCTCTGTTCATCCATGCTCCCTCCCCTTGCAGTGGCCGACTGCACGCGAGTATAACGAGTCGGCGGACGCCACCGCACTGGCAGGCGGACGATCGCCGCTGCCATGCTGTCATCGACCACGCTCCATCGCTACAATGGTGAGCCGATCATCCAGAGCCGACAGGAGCCGCAACGCACACCATGACCCAGGACGAAATGAAGCAGGCGGTGGCACGCGCCGCCATTCCGCACGTTGTCGAAGGACAGGTGGTTGGCGTCGGTACGGGGTCGACGGCCAACTTCTTCATCGATGAACTGGCGTCGCTCAGGCTACGGATCCGCGGCGCCGTCGCCAGCTCGGAAGCGACCAGAAAACGCCTCGAAGCCCACGGGATCGAGGTTCTCGATCTCAACGAGGTATCGCGGCTGCCGGTCTACGTAGACGGCGCCGACGAGATCAACCGATCGCTGCAGATGATCAAGGGTGGTGGCGGCGCCCTGACCCGCGAGAAGATCGTCGCCGCGGTCGCCGAGAAGGTCGTCTGCATCGCCGACCAGTCGAAGCTGGTCGCGGTACTCGGCCGCTTCCCGCTGCCGGTCGAGGTCATCCCGATGGCCTTGGGTCACGTGCGGCGGGAGCTGGCACGACTCGGCGGCGAGCCGGTCGTGCGCGAGCACTGCATCACCGACAACGGCAACCTGATCATTGACCTGCATGGGCTCGAGATCGCCGATGCCGCCGCCCTCGAAAGCCGCATCAACCAGATCGTCGGCGTCGTCACCAGTGGCCTCTTCGCCCGCCGCCCGGCGGACCTCTGCCTGCTGGCCTCCGGCAGCGGCGTGCAGACGCTGGTCGCCGACTGAAACGGCCCGGCTACGAAGCGGGCAGCAAGGCCGAAGCCTGGCCGTACGCCTCCCGCTCAGCGCGTCGGCGGCACGTAGCCTTGCACGCGGTCGGCCCCACCGCCGAAGAAATGGCGGTCCATCTGCTCGGCCAGGTATTTGCGGTGCGCGGCATCGGCCAGGTTGAGGCGATTCTCGTTGATGATCATCGTCTGCATGCGGATCCACTGCTGCCATGCCTCCTTCGACACGGAATCGAAGATCCGCTTCCCGAGTTCGCCGGGGTACGGTGGAAAATCAAGACCCTCGGCCTCGCGGCCGAGCTTGACACACTGGACCATTCTTGCCATCTGTTCAGCTCCTTGCTTGTTCTCGTGGGCCCTGCTCTGCGCGCGCTGGCAGCGGTTGATCGAGCCTCGGCGGCAGCGCCGCTCACAGCTCCTTCATCAGCACGCTCGAACGGCGCTGCAGGTTGTACACCAGCCTCTTCTCGGCCGGCAAATCATCGATCTGGCGGACCGCGAAGCCGCGTTCCTTGAACCAGTGGGCGGTCACCGTCGTCAGCACGAAGAGCCGCGCGACACCGCTGGCACGCGCCCGTGCCTCGATCCGTTTCATCAGCAGTGCGCCGTAGCCCCAACGGCGGTAATGTGGATGCACTGCCAGGCAGGCCAGTTCCGCCTGCCCTTCACCATAGGGATAGAGCGCCGCGCAGCCGACGATGACGCCGTCGTGTTCGACGATCGAGAAGCGGGTGATCTCGCGTTCGAGCATTTCGCGTGAACGCCGGACGAGCGTTCCATCTTCCTCCAGCGGCTCGATCAATGCGACCAGGCCACCAATGTCGTCGGCGCGCGCGTCGCGCAGTTGCTCGAGCGACTCGCGGGTGATCACCGTGCCGACCCCTTCGTGGGTGAACAACTCGCGCAGGAGGGTGCCGTCCTCGTCGTAACCGATCAGATGGACGCGCCCGACACCGGCACGACTGCTGCGCACGGCGCACGGCAGGTAACGCCGCAGGTCGGCGGACAGCCAGTCACCGAGACTGATCAGTCGTTCGGCCGCTTCGACCGTCAGTTCGTCGAGCAGGGCGCCGTCGATGTCGGTTGCGCCGGGGCTGTCGGTGAGGAAGATCAGCTTGTCCGCCAGCAGCGAGGTGGCGACCGCCTCCGCCACCTCCTCCATCGCCAGGTTGAAGATCTCGCCGGTCGGGCTCGACCCGGTGCAGGACAGCAGGACGATGTTGCCCAGACCGAGCTGGGCGCGGATGCCCTCGGCGTCGATCTTGCGGACCTGGCCGGAGTACTGCAGGTCGACGCCGTCCACGACGCCGACGGGCCGGGCCGTGATGAAGTTGCCGCCCACGACGCGGATCGTGCTGTTCGCCATCGGCGTATCGGCGAGGCCCTGCGAGAGCAGAGCTTCGATCTCGACGTAGATGCGGCCAACCGCATCGATGACGCAGCCGATCGCCTGCGCGTCGGTGACGCGGTAGTTGCCGTGATAGACCGAAGCGAGTCCACGCTGCCGCAGCAGGTTCTCGATCTGTGGCCGCGCCCCGTGCACCAGCACCAGGCGGACGCCGAGCGCGGCCAGCAGGTTCACGTCGTACGCCAGGGTCCGCGCCAGCTGCCCGGCGATTGCCTTGCCACCGAAGGCGATCAGGAAGGTCTTGCCGCGAAACAGGTTGACGTAGGGCGCGACCGACCTGAACCAGGTCACGAAGGCGGCGGAACTCGGCTGCTCACCCATCTCACGCCGCAGGGCTGGCCTTTCCTTCCGCTTCGCCGGACTTGTCTTCCCTGGCCGTCTTCGCCGCTCTTGCCGCTTTTGCCGCTTTCGCCGCCAGTGCCTTTTCGGCACGCAACTCCTTTGCCCGCTGGGCCTTGGACTGCCGGGCGCTGTCCGCCGTCGCCTCCGGCGAATCCTTGGTCGCCACCTCCGGCGGGATTTCCGCCTTCGCGGTCGTGGTAATGACCATCCGCGGCTGCTTGGCGGGGTCGACCTTCAGCTCCTTCTCGAGGCGCTCGCAAATCGTCCGCAGAACCTTGACTCGGGCAAAATACTTGTCGTTGGATTCGACGAGCGTCCACGGCGCCGTACCGGAACTGGTGCGCTCGATCATGTCGCAGATCGCCTCGTGGTAGGCTCCGGCCTTTTCCCGGTTGCGCCAGTCCTCCTCGGTGATCTTGAAGCGCTTGTGCTCGACCTGGGCGCGCTCCTCGAAGCGCTTCAACTGTTCCTCGTCACTGATCTGCAACCAGAACTTGATGACGATGCCGCCCGCGTGCCAGAGATCGTGCTCGAAATCATTGATCTCGGAGTAGGCGCGCAGCCAGTCGGCCGTGCTGCAGAAGCCTTCGACGCGCTCGACGAGGACCCGACCGTACCAGGTGCGGTCGAAGATGACGACCCGGCCGAGGCGCGGCATGTGGCGCCAGAAGCGCCACAGGTAGGGCTGCGCGCGCTCCTCTTCGGTCGGCGCGGCGATCGGGACGATCTGGTACTGGCGCGCGTCCATGGCCGACATCACCCGCCGGATCGCGCCGCCCTTGCCGGCCGCGTCGGCGCCCTCGAAAGCGATGATCAGGGCCCTCTTCTTGAAGTCGGGATGGCGCATCAGCTCCGCCAGGCGTGCCTGCCAGGTGGCCAGTTCGGTCTCGTACTCCTTCTTCGTCAGGCTCTGCGTCATGTCGAGCGAACTCAGCACGTCGAGACGGTCGATGCGGTGCGAGATCGGTGGCGCCACCGGCGAGTTCTGGTCCCGCTTGTCGGCCAAGCGCTTCTGCAGGGCGTCCAGGATCGTCTTGCCAACGGTCAGCGAGCGGTAGCGGTCATCGGTCCCCTCGACGATGATCCACGGCGCCCACGGCGTGTTCGTCGTGCGCAGCAGGTGCCCGGCCACTTCCTGCAGCTTGTCGTAGGTCTTCAGGCGGTCCCAGCTGGCCTTGGTCACCCGCCAGCGGGTCAGCGGATTGGCTTCGATCGACTTCAGTCGCTCACGCTGCGCATCCTTTGACAGGTGAATCCAGAACTTGAGGACGAGCGCCCCCTCGTTCACCAGCATCGCCTCGAAGCGATTGAGCTGGTCCATCCGCTGGTCGAAGTCGGCGCGCGAGATGTCGTTGCTGATCCGCTCGGCAATCGGGTGCGAATACCAGGAACCGGAAAATATGCCGATGCGCCCTTTCGGCGGCAGCGCCCGCCAGTAGCGCCACATCGACGGACGCGCCCGTTCCTCGGCGGTCGGCGCGTAGAAGGCGTGCGTCGACAGGAAGCGCGGATCCATCCACTCGTAGAGGACGTTGATCGTTTCACCCTTGCCCGAACCATCCACACCGCTGATCAGGATGACCACCGGAAAGCTGGCGTCGACCCGCAGCTGCTCCTGGACTTCGAGCAGCCCGGCGCGCAGCTTCGGCTCCACGACCTTGAAGGTTTCCTTGTCGATCTTGTGTCCCAGCTCTGCCGATTCAAACATCAGTCCTCTCCTCCTTGAAATCACCCCATAAGGCCTGCAGGGCTGCCAGGGCCGCGAAGCCAGCCGTCTCGGTACGCAGGATGCGCGGCCCGAGACTCACTGGTAGAAAACCGGACAACGTCGCCAACCGCAGTTCTTCCGCGGCCAGTCCTCCTTCGGCGCCGATCAGCAGCTCGACCGGCTGGCCGACCGACATGGCCGGCACAGCCGCCAAAGACCGTACCGCATCCGTGGCCAGCATCAGCCGCAACGCAGCGGCCGATGGCGGTCGCGCCAGCCAGCTGTCCAGCGACTCGATGGGTGCCAGCTCCGGCAGCCGATTGCGACCACACTGCTCGCAGGCAGAGACGATCACCGCCTGCCAGTGCTGCAGGCGACGCCAGGCCCGCTCGCCAGCGGGACGCGCGACGCTGCGGCGTGACAGCACCGGCACGATCCGCGCGACACCGAGCTCGACCGCCTTCTGTATGGTCAGGTCCATCTTGTCGCCAGCCTGCACTGCCTGGACGAGGGTGACCGACAACCGAGACTCGCGCTCCACCGCCGACCAGTCTCTCAGTTCGACCGTCACGCGGCGACGGTCGTTGGCGACGACTCGCGCGCGATACTCGCCGCCGCTGCCATCGAAGAGCGTCAGCTCATCGTTGCAGCGCAGCCGCAGCACGGCGCTGGCGTGGTGCGCCGCTCGCTCCGGCAGATCGAAGCGGGCGCCGGCGACCAATGGCAGCGGGCAATGAAAGCGCGGATGGTTCACCGTGCTATTATAAGTTCTCCCGCGTTCGATGTTGGCAGTTTGGAGGCTCCTGGCGCATGGCGCTCAATACCCCGGTGTGTGACTTTGGCTGGCAGGCCGTGGATTTCGAGCTGGCCGATACCAGCGGCGCGCAGCACAACCTGTCCACCCTGCGCGGCGCCAACGGTCTGCTGCTGATGTTCATCTGCAACCACTGTCCGTACGTCAAGGCGATCATCGACCGCATCTGCCGCGACGCACGCGAGCTGCAGAGCTTCGGCATCGGGGTGGCGGCGATCATGAGCAACGATCCGGTCGAGTATCCGGAGGATTCGTTCGACAACATGGTGCGCGTGGCGAGAGACCTCGAATTCCCCTTTCCCTATCTGCACGACCCGACGCAGGAAGTGGCTCGCAGCTATGGCGCCATCTGCACACCCGATTTCTTCGGTTTCAACCGCGATCTCGCGTTGCAGTACCGCGGACGGCTCGATGCCAGCGGCCGCATGCCGGCGCCCCCGGATGCGCGGCGCGAACTGGTGGAGGCGATGCGCCTGGTGGCGGCGACCGGCGAGGGCCCCGCGCAGCAGACGGCGAGTATCGGTTGCTCGATCAAGTGGCGTCACTGAGCGGGCATGCGGGAGGGCAGTGCGGTCGCGCCGCTGGCTGACGGCGAACTCAAGCGGATGCTCGACGCGAGCATCGCGCTGGTACGTGAAGTGGCGCAGCGGGAGATCATTCCGCGCTTCTTGCGCGTCAGCCACGGCCAGCGCAAGGACGACGGGTCACTGTGTTCCGAAGCGGACGTCGCGGCGCAGCGTTTCCTGATCGAGCGCCTGAGCGGAATCCGCCCGTGCCCGGTCATCGGAGAGGAAATGTCACCGGCGGCGCAGCGCGCCATCTGGGAGGCAAGCGGCGACGACCCGCGCGGCCTCTGGTGCATCGATCCGATCGACGGCACGACCAATTTCATCAACGGCCTGCCCTGCTTCGCCGTCTCGCTGGCCTGGCTGAGTGCCCGGCGTGTTCGCCTGGCGGTCACCTACAATCCAATCACCGACGAGATGTTCTACGCCCGTCAGGGCAATGGCGCCTACCTCAACGGCCGCCGCCTGCCGCTGCGCCAGGTGACGTCCGACATCGCCCGCGCCGTCGGCGGCGTCGACTTCAAGAGGATCCCCAAGCCACTGGCCGATCGCATAGCCGTTGGCCCGCCGTTCTACTCGCAGCGCAATTTCGGCAGCTCGACGCTCGACTGGTGCAATCTGGCTGCGGGGCGGCTGGATCTGTATCTGCATGGCGGCCAGATGCTCTGGGATTATGCCGCCGGCAGCCTGATCCTGAGCGAGGCCGGTGGCTGGATGTGCTCGCTGGCGCACGACGACTATGACGCCGAGGACGTCTGGCGGCGGCCGGTCATCGCCGCCCTGCACCCGGCCGTCTTCGCCGCCTGGCGTGACTGGGTGCGCCAGGATACGCCCCTCCTCGGCAGCGCCTGCGGTACCGACACGCGCTGACACTGCCTGTCTGGTGGCTGCCGGCTACTCCGGCGCCAGTTCGCCGGCCAGCCGCCAGGCGGCGGACAGTTCACCGGGAATCACGCCGCTGTCGAGTGCAACGGCGACCGCGGCGCGCTCACGCTGACAACCCAGACCAGACTGCTGCAGCCAGCTCTCGCTGTAGTACGTGTGCCGGTAGCGATCTCCCGAGTCGCAGAGCAGCGTCACGACCGAGCCCTGTAGGCCACTTTCCCGCATCCGTGCCATGCACGCCAGGGTGGCGATCAGGTTGCTGCCGGTGGAGGCGCCGACACTGCGCCCGAGGCGCGCCGTGAGTTCGTGCATCGCTGCGACGGACCAGACGTCAGGGACTGCGACCATGGCATCGATGACCTGCGGCAGGAACGACGCCTCGACGCGCGGGCGGCCAATGCCCTCGATGCGCGAGCCGACATGCAGACGGAGCTCGGGCTGGCGGGTATGGTAGTGATCGAAGAACACCGAGTTTTCCGGATCGGCCGCGCAGACAAGGGTGCTGCGGGCACAGTAGCGAACGTAACGACCGAGGGTCGCGACGGTGCCGCCGGTACCCGCGCCAGAGACGATCCACTCCGGCACTGCATGGCGCTCGAGGCGCATCTGCTGAAAGATCGACTCGGCGATATTGTTGTTGGCACGCCAATCGGTGGCGCGCTCGGCATAGGTGAATTGATCAAGGAAGTGGCCGCCGAGTTCGTCGGCCAACCGCCTGGATTCGCTGCCAATGGCCGTGGGATCGTCGACCAGATGGCAGCGCCCACCCTGGAATTCGATGGCGGCGATCTTCTCCGTCGAGGTCGACGCCGGCATCACGGCGACAAAAGGCAGCGAGAGGAGGCGGGCAAAATAGGCTTCCGAGATCGCCGTCGAGCCGCTCGACGCTTCGACGACGCTCGTTCCCTCTTGCAGCCAGCCGTTGCACAGCGCATAGAGGAACAGCGAGCGCGCGAGGCGATGCTTGAGGCTGCCCGTCGGATGGCTCGATTCGTCCTTGAAGTAAAGGTCTACCCCCGGCCAGCCGGGCAGCTGCATGGGGATCAGGTGCGTGTCGCTGGAGCGCTGGAAATCGGCCTCGATACGCCGCACGGCGGCGAGTACCCAGGCCCTGTCGGGCGCCACCGCAGATCGTCGGCGAGTGTTCATGAATGGAGCTTAGCAGCGATGGCGCAGACAGGCAAAACCGCGCTCGTGTCCGACTGGCGTACGCTGCGCGCGATTCTGGGTTAAACTATACTAAATCGCTCAACTATCAATCACCGGAATACGAACAGATGTCGATCACCACTGAAACTGTACACGCGGCACTGAGGCAAGTCATCGACCCCAATACGCGCAAGGACTACCTGGCAACGCGTTCGGTACGAAACATCCGGATCGATGGTAGCGACGTGTCGCTCGACATCGAACTCGGTTATCCGGCAAAGAGCCAGATCGACGAGATCAGGCGATCGGTCATCGCCGGCTTGCGGACGATCCCGGGCATCGCCAACGTCAGTGTCCATGTCGCTCCGGGAATCGTCGCGCATACAGTGCAGCGTGGCCTGAAGCCCCTGCCGGGGGTGAAGAACATCATTGCCATCGCCTCGGGCAAGGGTGGCGTCGGCAAGAGCACGACGGCCGTCAACCTGGCGCTGGCGCTGGCACAGGAGGGCGCCACCGTGGGCCTGCTCGACGCCGACATCTACGGCCCGTCACAGCCGCAGATGCTCGGCCTGGCCGGCAGGAGACCGGAGTCGAGCGATGGCGTGTCGATGGATCCGCTTCTCGCGCATGGGCTGCAGGCAATGTCGATCGGTTTCATGATCGACATCGATTCGCCGATGGTCTGGCGCGGTCCGATGGTGACGCAGGCCCTCGAACAGCTGCTCAAGCAGACCAACTGGCAGGATGTCGATTACCTGCTGGTCGATATGCCGCCGGGAACGGGTGACACGCAGCTCACCCTGTCGCAGAAGGTTCCGGTCACCGGCGCGGTCATCGTCACGACGCCGCAGGACATCGCCCTGATCGATGCGCGCAAGGGGCTGAAGATGTTCGAGAAGGTCGGTATCCCGATTCTTGGCCTGGTCGAGAACATGAGCATCCACATCTGCGCGCATTGCGGGCACGAGGAACACATCTTCGGCCACGGTGGCGGCGAGCAGATGTGCCGCGACTACGACACCGAGTTTCTCGGCGCGCTGCCGCTCGAACTGTCGATCCGCGAACTCACCGACGCCGGCACCCCGACCGTCGTCGGTGCGCCGGATTCGCGGGCGGCCGAGATCTACCGCACGATCGCCCGCCGCCTGGCGGTGAAGGTCGCCGAGCGGGCGCGCGACATGAGCGCACGCTTTCCGAACATCGTCGTGCAGAACACCTGAGGCGACGACGGGACCCTGACGGGCGCTCGCCCGTCTCGCCCGTCAGGGCGGTTTCATCCGCTGCCCGGACGCCGTAGAATGAGCATTAATTCTCTCTCGGCGCTGTGCGGGTAACGACCAATGTCAATCAAATCGGATAGGTGGATCCGCCGCATGGCGGAAGAGCACGGCATGATCGACCCCTTCGAACCGACGCAGGTCCGTTCGGTCGATGGCCGCCGCATCGTCTCCTACGGCACCTCGAGCTACGGTTATGACATCCGCTGTTCGGACGAATTCAAGCTGTTCACCAATCTCAATTCGACCATCGTCGATCCGAAGAACTTCGACCCGAACTCCTTCGTCGAGGTCAAGAACGATTTCTGCATCATCCCGCCGAACTCATTTGCCCTGGCCCGTACCGTCGAGTACTTCCGCATTCCGCGCAGCGTGCTCACCGTCTGCCTGGGCAAGAGCACCTATGCCCGCTGTGGCATCATCGTCAACGTGACGCCCTTCGAACCCGAATGGGAGGGGCACGTCACGCTCGAGTTCTCGAACACGACACCGCTGCCGGCGAAGATCTACGCCAACGAGGGCATCGCCCAGGTGTTGTTCTTCGAGTCCGACGAGGAGTGCGAAACATCCTACAAGGATCGCGGCGGCAAGTACCAGGGGCAAGTGGGCGTCACCCTGCCCAAGATGTGAACGGCCCGCGAGCGCCCCAGGGCCTGATCGCACCGAACGTCCTTCCCCCCAGCTGCACGCTGACACTGGCATTGCCGACATCCCACCCCGACCAGAGACTGGATTCCGCACATGCATTTCAATTTCCCGGTAATCGTCATCGACAAGGACTACCGCTCGGAAAACACCGGCGGGCTCGGCGTTCGCGCGCTCGCCAAGGCGATCGAGAAGAAGGGCTTCGAGGTCTTCGGCGTCACCAGCTACGGGGATCTGACATCCTTTGCGCAGCAGCAGAGCCGTGCTTCAGCCTTCATCCTGTCGATCGACGACGAGGAGTTCAAGCACGGCCGGTCGGACCAGACGATCGCCAACCTGCGCGCCTTCGTCAAGGAGATCCGCTGCCGCAACGAGGACATCCCGATCTTCCTCTACGGCGAGACGCGCACCTCACGCCACATTCCGAACGACGTCCTGCGCGAACTGCACGGTTTCATCCACATGTTCGAGGACACCGCGGAGTTCATCAGCCGCTACGTCGTCCGCGAAGCCCGAGCCTATCTCGAGAGCCTGGCGCCGCCCTTCTTCCGTGCCCTGACGCACTACGCCGAGGATGGCTCCTACTCTTGGCACTGTCCAGGCCACTCCGGTGGTGTCGCCTTCCTGAAGAGCCCCGTCGGGCGGATGTTCCACCAGTTCTTCGGCGAGAACATGCTGCGCGCCGACGTCTGCAACGCGGTCGAGGAACTCGGCCAGCTGCTCGACCACACCGGCCCGGTGGCAGCTTCCGAGAGGAACGCGGCACGCATCTTCAACGCCGACCACCTGTTCTTCGTCACCAACGGGACCTCGACCTCGAACAAGATCGTCTGGCATTCGACCGTCGCCCCGGGCGACGTCGTCATCGTCGACCGCAACTGCCACAAGTCGGTTCTTCATTCGATCATCATGACCGGCGCGATCCCGGTCTTCCTGATGCCGACCCGCAACCATTACGGGATCATCGGGCCGATACCGAAGGAGGAGTTTCTCTGGCCGAACATCCGCGCCAAGATCGAAGCGCACCCCTTTGCCCGTGACGTCGGCAGCAAGCCGCGCGTGCTGACGATCACGCAGAGCACCTACGATGGCATCCTGTACAACGTCGAGGAGATCAAGCAGATGCTCGATGGCGTCATCGACACCCTGCATTTCGACGAAGCGTGGTTGCCGCACGCGGCCTTCCATGACTTCTACGGCGACTACCATGCGATCGGCGCCGATCGGCCGCGCTGCCAGGATTCGATGATCTTCTCGACGCAGTCAACGCACAAGCTGCTCGCCGGCCTGTCGCAGGCATCGCAAATCCTGGTGCAGGAGTCGGCAGGGCGCAAGCTCGACCGCGATGTCTTCAACGAAGCCTACCTGATGCACACCTCGACCTCGCCGCAGTACGCGATCATCGCCTCCTGCGACGTCGCGGCGGCGATGATGGAGGCGCCCGAGGGAACCGCGCTCGTCGAGGAGTCGATCGCCGAGGCGCTCAACTTCCGCAGCACGATGCGCAAGGTGGACAGCGAGTGGGGCGCCGACTGGTGGTTCAAGGTCTGGGGACCGGAGGACCTGAGCGGCGAGGGCCTCGAGGAACGGACCGCCTGGATCCTCAGGCCGGGTGAGCGCTGGCACGGTTTCGGCCAGCTCGCCGAGGGCTTCAACATGCTCGATCCGATCAAGGCAACGATCATCACCCCGGGGCTCGACGTGGATGGGGCGTTCGCCGAGTGGGGCATCCCGGCGGCGATCGTCACCAAGTACCTCGCCGAACACGGGATCATCGTCGAGAAGTGCGGTCTCTACTCATTCTTCATCATGTTCACCATCGGCATCACCAAGGGTCGCTGGAATACGATGGTGACCGAACTGCAGCAGTTCAAGGATGGCTACGACCAGAACCTGCCGCTGTGGAAGGTGATGCCGGAGTTCCTGGGCAAGAACCCGCGCTACGACCGCTACGGGCTGAAGGATCTCTGCCGGCAGATCCACGGCGTCTATGCAACGAACGACGTCGCGCACCTGACTACCCGCATGTACCTCTCGGACATGGAACCGGCGATGAAACCGACCGACGCCTTCGCCAAGATGGCGCACCGGGAAATCGACCGCGTACCGATCGACGAACTCGAGGGGCGCATCACCAGCACCCTGCTGACGCCCTACCCGCCGGGAATCCCGTTGCTCATCCCGGGCGAACGTTTCAACGCAACGATCGTTCGCTACCTGCAGTTTGCGCGTGATTTCAACGAACGCTTCCCGGGCTTCGAGACCGACGTCCATGGACTGGTCAAGGCGCTGGTCGATGGCCGGCCGGTCTACTCGGTGGATTGCGTGCGCTGACTCGTTGGCTCAGCCAGCGGCCAGCGCCGGGCAGTCGTGACCTCTGCCGGCAGCCGCATCAGCGGTCGCCGGGCGCCGCCGGCGGCGTCTGGGCCATCATCGTGCCGCTGGCCGCCTGCGTGTCCTCCGCATCAGGGGGCAGCAGCGTTTCCTCTTGGCCTTCCGGCAGCGCCGGGTCGCCCGCGGACGTATCCTCGACCAGGCGCAGCACGCCGTCCTCGCCCAGAGCGGTGTCCTCGAAACGGAGCAGCGTGATGCGGTGGTTGTCCATCTCGAGGACCGTCAGGCGGGCACCCTCGAGCTGTACGGTATCGCCGACCGCCGGGACGCTGCCCAGCCGCTTGTAGAACAGGCCGGCAAGCGTCACGTAGTCGTCGTCCTTCGGGAAGGGGAAGTCGAGCAGGCCCTCGAGGTCGGAAACGCGCATCGAGGCGTCGATCTCGTACTGGCTGCCAACCAGCTTCTTCACCCGTCTCGCCTGGCGGGTGAACTCGTCCTCGTACTCGCCGACGATTTCCTCGAGGATGTCCTCGAGGGTGATGATTCCCTCCGTACCGCCATACTCGTCGATCACCACCGCCATCTGCTGCCGCGTGCGCTTGAAGTCCTTGAGCAGATCGCTGAGCAGCTTGCTGTTCGGCACGATGTACGGCGCCTGGGCGAACTCTCCCACTGGCCGCTGGCTGACGTCGTCGAGCTTGTCGCCGCTGCTCTCGGCCATGACGCTCAGCAGTTCCTTGATCGCCACGACGCCGGTGATGCGGTCGAGGCTCTTGTCGTAGACCGGGAAACGCGCGTGCGGCACGTCGCGGAACAGGCGCAGCGCCTCGGCGAGCGTCTCTTCGCGGGCGAGGGCGCGGATCTGCGTCCGCGGGATCATCGCCTCGCGGACGGTATGCTCATCGAGCTTGAAGACGCCGCGGATCATCTCGGTCTCCTCGCGCGCGAGCGTACCGTCCTTCTCGCTCGCCGAGAGGATCATGCGGATCTCCTCGACCGACATCGTGAAGTGGCTTTCACCGTGCCCCTCCAGGTTGCGCTGGCCAAACACCCAGAGCAGCGCATTCGACGACATCTTCATGACGTAGATCAGCGGCCGGAAGGTGAGGTACATCAGGTTGATCACCCCGCCAACGGCCATGCTGAGCTGCTCCGCCTTGTGGAAGGCGAGCACCTTCGGCGCCAGTTCGCCGGCGACGACGTGCAGGAACGAAATGACGATGAAGGCGAAGACGTAGGAGACCGTGTGCGCGGCCTTGGTCAGCGCATCGCTGTCGCCGAAGAGCGAGAAGGCGGCGACGAACCACGGGTCGGTCAGGATGCTGATGGTTTCCATGCCGACTGCGCCGAGTCCGAGAGAGACCAGGGTGATGCCGACCTGGGTCACCGAGTAGAAGCGCTCCGGCTCGTTGTGCAGCATCTCGACGCGGCCGGCACGCTTGTCGCCGTCCTCGGCCAGCTGCCGAATCCGGCTGCGCCGTGCCGACGAGATGGCGATCTCCGAGCCGACGAAGAACGCGTTGCCGGCGACGAACACCAGGATCAACACGAGATTCATGTAAAGCGTCATCTGTTCCATACGGCACCCCTCCTTGGTCTCCGTTGCCACTGCCGGAGGGCCCTCGCGGGCACCGGCAGCAACCTGGCGGGCGCCTGCCCACCATTCATGATTGTTTGTCTTGCGGTGGATTTTTCGAGCATCCGCTTCGCGCAGGCCGAATCATACTTCATTGATGCCCGGATCCTGCCCGTTGGCGCCTTGTCGTCGCCGCCACAGCCGCAGCTCGCGCCCACCGCGCAGGGCAGCCGGCCGCCGTTGCGCTAGAATGCCGGCTTTGTCGTGCAGGAAGAATGCAGTGGATGGCATCACCATCGCCCTCTCGAAGGGCCGCATCTTTGACGAGACGCTGCCGCTGCTGGCAGCGGCCGGGATCGAACCGCTCGAGAACCCGGAAAGCTCGCGCCGCCTGATTCTGCCGACCAACCGGGAGCATGTCCGCGTGCTGATCGTTCGTGCCACCGACACGCCGACCTATGTCCAGTACGGCGCCGCGGACCTCGGCGTGGCGGGCAAGGACGTCCTGCTCGAACACGGCAGCGACGGTCTGTATCAGCCGATCGACCTCGGCATCGCCCGCTGCCGGATGATGGTCGCGGTACCGGCCGGTTTCGACTACCAGAGCGCGGTACGCCAGGGCGCACGTCTGAAGGTGGCGAGCAAGTACCTGAACATCGCGCGTGAGCATTTTGCCGCCAAGGGGGTGCACGTCGACCTGATCAAGCTCTACGGCTCGATGGAACTCGCGCCACTGGCCGGCCTTGCGGACGCCATCGTCGACCTGGTGTCCACCGGCAGCACGTTGAAAGCGAACAACCTGGTCGCCTGCGAGCACATCATGGACATCTCCTCGCGGCTGATCGTCAACCAGGCGGCGCTGAAGCTCAAGCGCGAGGCGCTGGCGCCGATTCTCGCAGCGATCGCCGGCGTGGTGCAGCAATGATCGCCATCAAGCGGCTGGCCAGCAGCGACAGCGATTTTTACGCCCGTCTCGACGCTCTGCTCGCCTTCGAGGCAGCGCAGGACCAGTCGGTCGACGACTGTGTCGCCGCCATCCTGGCCGACGTCAAGGCACGCGGTGATGCGGCAGTGGTCGAGTACACGCGTCGCTTCGATGGCCTGGGTGTCGCCTCGATGAGCCAACTGGAGTTGTCGCAAGACGAACTGCAGCGGGCGCTCGCCGGCTTGCCGGCCGAGCAGCGGGCGGCGCTGACCAGGGCGGCCGAGCGCGTACGCCGTTACCATGAGCGGCAGCCATTGCAGGGCTGGCAGTACGAAGACCCTGAAGACGGAATGCGCGGCACCATGCTCGGGCAGAAGGTGACGCCGCTCGACCGGGTCGGACTGTACGTTCCGGGTGGCAAGGCATCGTACCCCTCGTCAGTCCTGATGAACGCGATCCCGGCCCATGTCGCCGGGGTCGGCGAACTGATCATGGTCGTGCCGACGCCGGCCGGCGAGCACAACCCGCTGGTCCTCGCGGCAGCCGCACTCGCCGGCGTCAATCGCGTGTTCACCATCGGCGGCGCGCAGGCGGTGGCGGCTCTCGCCTACGGTACCGAGACCGTGCCACAGGTCGACAAGATCGTCGGCCCGGGCAATGCCTATGTCGCGGCGGCGAAGCGGCGGGTGTTCGGCATCGTCGGCATCGACATGGTCGCCGGGCCATCCGAAATCCTCGTCATCTGCGATGGCCACACCGACCCTGACTGGGTCGCGATGGACCTCTTTTCGCAGGCCGAGCACGATGAGCTCGCGCAGTCGATCCTCGTCAGCCCCGACGCCGTGTTCATCGATCGCGTCGCGGCGGCGATCGACCGGCTGTTGCCGACGATGCCGCGCCGGGAAGTGATCCGCGCGGCACTGGAAAATCGTGGTGCGCTGATTCTCGTGCGCGATCTCGCCGAAGCCTGCGAAATCGCCAATCGCATCGCGCCGGAGCATCTCGAGCTGTCGCTGGCCGATGCCGACGAGTGGCTGGGGCGGATCCGCCATGCCGGCGCGATCTTCATCGGTCGCCATGCGTCCGAGTCGCTTGGCGATTACTGCGCCGGACCGAACCATGTCCTGCCGACTTCCGGCAGTGCCCGCTTCTCGTCGCCGCTCGGCGTCTACGATTTCCAGAAACGCAGCAGCCTGATCCGGATTTCGCCGGCTGGGGCGAGAACGCTTGGGCGCATCGCCGCGACGCTGGCTTATGGCGAAGGACTGCCGGCGCACGCGCGCTCGGCCGAGTATCGTCTCGCGGAGGACTGACCGGGAGCGGGCAGTGTGCGGAACGCGCCGGCCGCATCCTTCGTTGACGCACGTCTCATCCGGCAGCGCCGCCCGTTCTCGCGAAACCTGCGGCGGTGCTCACGACGCGGCACTGACGTGGGCAAGCTGCTGCACGTGTTCGATCAGCAGGGCCTCCGGGTAAGGTTTGCCGAGAACCACATTGACGCCGGCAGCTGCCGCTTCGTCCTGCAGCTGCTCGCTGTCCGAGGTGACGATGATGATCGGCAAGGCGGCGGTCCGCGGATCGCCCCGCACCTGCCGTGCCAGTTGCAGCCCGGTCAAGCCGGGCATGTCGACGTCGGTGACCAGAACATCGGGCAGCGAGGCTTCGATCTGCCGTGCGGCGTCCGCGCCGTCCTCGGCCATGACCACCTGGAAGCGGTGCGCGGCCAGCAGCCTGCCGGTCTTGATGCGCACCACCTTCGAATCGTCGGCGACCATGACGACCGTCTGCTCGGCCGTCCTGACCGTTGGCGCCAAGGCCGCAGCAGCGGCCGCCAGCTCAAGCCGCTTTGCCTCCTCGGCTGCCTGGCGCGCTGTCTCACGCTCGATGGCCGCCTCGACCGCCAATCGTTCTTCCTCCTCCCGACGAAGCGCCTCCTCCACTGCCCGCCGGTCCGCTTCACGGCGGGCGGCCTCCTCGGCGGCGAGGCGCTCGGCCTCGCGGCGGGCGGCTTCCTCGGCGGCGAGGCGCTCGGCTTCACGGCGGGCGGCTTCCTCGGCGGCGAGGCGTTCGGCTTCACGGCGGGCGGCTTCCTCGGCGGCGAGGCGCTCGGCTTCACGGCGGGCGGCTTCCT
>ERZ761592.71-NODE-71-length-56458-cov-8.160151_pt1 | contig 56458 bp, 51 predicted proteins | sample MGYA00433095_ERZ761592 | MGnify/ENA primary metagenome ERZ761592 (study PRJEB28899, sample SAMN03785554) | bioreactor sludge metagenome | biome: EBPR Sludge; feature: EBPR Bioreactor; material: 0.22µm filtered reactor supernatant | place: Saint Lucia: Queensland... | reverse complement strand
GGGCTTTGTAGCGCTCGCTGGTCTTTTCCCGGTCGTTCCAGTATCCGAGCCCGACGAGCGCACCGCGATGGACCAGTTCACCCGGCTCGTTGGCGACGCAGGGCGACCCGTCCTCCCGCAGAACCAGGATCTCCGCATTGGGGATCGCTCTGCCGATCGAATCGGGCCGCCGGTCGACCTCCTCAGGAGGCAGGAAGGTCGACCGGAATGCCTCGGTCAGGCCGTACATCAGGTAGGGTTTGCTGTTCGGCAACCGGGCCCGCAGTGCGGCCAGGGTCTCGCGCGGCATGCGGCCGCCGGTGTTGGCGAAATAGCGCAACCGCTCGCTGATGACCGCCGGCCACTCGATCTGCGACAACTGGATGTACAGCGGCGGCACGGCCGTGAGTCCGCTGACCCGCTCGCGCGCCATTGCCTTGAGGACGTCCTGCGGCAGCAAATAGTTCAACAGGACGACGCGGGCGCCGACGTGGAAGGCCGTCGTCAGCTGGCTGAAGCCGGCGTCGAAGGACAGCGGCAGGGCTGCCAGCAGGGTGTCGTCGGCGTTGTTCTCGAGGTATCCGGCAACGCTGATGGCACCGGCAACCATGTTGCGGTGCGAGAGGACGACACCTTTCGGTTTTCCCGTGCTGCCCGAGGTGTACAGGATCGCCACCATGTCGGTGTCGATGACCCGGTGACCCCCTTGCGCAGGGGCCTGCAGCAGTTCGTCCCAGTCGATCCGGGCGAGCGGGCTGCCGCTGCTGGCCGAGGCCCGGCTGTTGACGACGATCAGATGGCGCAGGTCGTGACATGAGGACAGTACGGGCGTCAGCAGGGCGAGGCGTTCGCTGGAGCTGACCAACGCGCGAACGTTGCAGTCGCGCATGATGTAGGCGACCTGCTCCGCCTTGAGCAGTGGATTCAGCGGCACGAAGACGCAGCCGGCGGCGGCGGCACCGAAACTGGCGACGACCGTCTCCAGGCGCTTCTCGAGGTAGATGGCCACCCGTTCGCCGCGTTCCAGGCCCAGCTCCAGTAGACCGCTGGCAAAGCCGTTGACCGCGCACTGCAGTTCGCCGTAACTCATCGACTGAGCGCCACAACCCAGCGCCGAAGCGTCAGGCTGGCGACTTGCCGAGCGGCGGATCAGGTCGGGGAGCAGACTGGCATCGTTCATCTTGGCGGTGTCGGGGGCTGGTCGTGGAGTCGAATTCTAACCAGAAGAGGCCTGCTGACCGTGAAATTGTTGCCACTGCGGCGGAGACTTCGAGCGCCGGCGGCGTCAACGGTCGTTCCGGCCCTGGGGGATCGGCCGTGACCACCGCTTGGCCGCAGCGCATGCCACCCAGCGCTCGTAGAGGCGCCTTGGCGGCTGCCTTGGCGTTGCCACGCCCAGCCGGGTTGGCGGCATGAGCTCGTTGTCGACGGCATGCTCGGTCGGCGATGCTGCGCCAGCAGCCATTCCGCGAGAAATCGTGCTGTAAGGATGGGGTAAGGAGTGAGCCCTATGCTCGCGGGCGCAGTCCACATCAACACAGGCTGTCCACCCAAAACAAGGAAGGAAGACACATGGCCAACGACGACATCGTTGCACGGATTGAAGCCAATCCCAAGTACCACGAGCTGGTCCGCAAGCGCACGAGCTACAGCATCTTCATGTCGATTCTGATGATCATCGCCTATTACGGCTACATCCTGCTCATCGCCTTCAACAAGGAGTGGCTGGGCACGCCGCTGGCTCCGGGGATGGTGATGACGATCGGCATCCCGCTGGGGGTTGGCGTGATCGTATTCACCATCGCCATCACCAACGTCTATGTGCGCAAGGCGAACTCGGATTTCGATGAGATGACCGCCGAAGTGATCAAGGAGGCCAACCAGAAATGATCAGCCAATCGATGCGTCATGCCCTCTTTCTCGCCGCGGGCGTGCTGGCCGTTGGTGGCGTCTTCGCCGCCGGAGCCGATCTCGGCAACACCACCAAGCAGGCGACGAACTGGGTGGCGATTGCCATGTTCGGCATTTTCGTCGCCGTCACGCTGGGCATCACCAAATGGGCAGCGGCACGGACGAAGTCCGCCGCCGATTTCTACACCGCCGGCGGTGGCATCACCGGTTTCCAGAATGGCTTGGCGATTGCTGGCGACTACATGTCGGCGGCGTCGTTCCTGGGCATCTCCGGGCTGGTCTTTGCCAATGGTTTCGACGGGCTGATCTTCTCGATCGGCTGGCTCGTCGGCTGGCCGGTGATCACCTTCCTGATGGCCGAACGCTTGCGCAATCTCGGCAAGTTCACCTTTGCCGACGTCGCCGCCTACCGCTTTGCCCAGATTCCGATGCGGACCTTTGCCGCCACCGGTTCGCTGGTCGTCGTGGCCTTCTACATGATTGCCCAGATGGTCGGCGCCGGTCAGCTGATCAAGGTGCTGTTCGGTCTCGAGTACACGGTTGCGGTGATCATCGTCGGTGCGCTGATGATGTGCTACGTTCTGTTCGGCGGCATGACGGCGACCACCTGGGTGCAGATCATCAAGGCCATCATGCTGCTGACCGGTGCCACCTTCATGGCCCTGGCGGTGCTCTTCCAGTTCGGCTTCAATCCCGAAGCGCTGTTTGCCAAGGCGGTCGAGGTGCATGCCAAGCACGGGGCGATCATGGCTCCGGGTGCGCTGATCAAGGATCCGGTCTCGGCGATCTCGGTCGGCATGGCGCTGATGTTCGGTACCGCAGGCCTGCCGCACATCCTGATGCGCTTCTTCACCGTGCCCAGTGCCAAGGAAGCCCGCAAGTCCGTCGGCTGGGCGACGACCTGGATCGGCTATTTCTACATCCTGACCTTCATCATCGGTTTCGGCGCCATCGTCATGCTGACGCAGGACCCAGCGGCCTACTACGTGCCGAAGATGGTCGATGGCGTGCAGGCGGTCGGCGCCGACGGCAAGCCGGTCTGGGACGGCCTGCGCGGCGGTGGCAACATGGCCGCCATCCACCTGTCGAACGCGGTCGGTGGCAACGTCTTCCTCGGCTTCATCTCGGCAGTCGCCTTCGCGACGATCCTGGCGGTGGTTGCCGGTCTGACGCTGTCCGGAGCTTCGGCCGTCTCGCATGACCTGTATGCGACGGTGTTCAAGCACGGCAACGCCGATTCCGCGTCCGAGTTGCGCGTCTCGAAGATCACCACCGTCTGCCTCGGCATCGTCGCGGTCTTCCTCGGCATCGCCTTCGAGAAGGAGAACGTCGCCTACATGGTGATGCTCGCCTTCGCCATCGCCTGCTCGGCCAACTTCCCGGTGCTTTTCATGTCGGTGTTGTGGAAGGACTGCACGACCAAGGGTGCCGTCGCCGGCGGAATCGTCGGTCTCGTCCTTTCGGTGGGGCTGACCATCCTCTCGGCTTCGGTCTGGGAGGCGGTGCTGAAGAACCCGAAAGGGAGCGCCTGGTTCCCCTACTCGTCGCCGGCACTGTTCTCGATGACCGCTGCCTTCGTGGTGATCTACCTGGTGTCGAAGATGGACAACAGCGCGCAGGCCAAGCTCGAGCGGTCGTTGTACCCGGCACAGAAGGTCCGCTCGGAAACCGGACTCGGAGCCGCGACGGCCTCGGGTCACTGAGCGGGGCAAAGCCCCAGGGTCGTGGCTGAGTAGTCAGTCAGCCACGGCGCGGGCCCGGCAGTGGCAGCGGGGCGCTTCGGCGCTTTCCTGCCACGGCCGGGCCTTTTCTCGACTGGCCGTCGGCCTGTCGTCGCCATCCTGATGCGGGCGATCGGCAAGGTTGTCACCTGCCCGCTGCGGGTGGCCGCGCCCGCAGCATCGGGCTGTACGGCAAGCCCGTTGCGGAGGTAGACTGCGGGCTCACCGCAGTCGCCTGCGGCAAGGCCTGCCGTGGCTCGCACCATGACATCGCCTCATCCGACCCACCAGCAGCGAAGGGAAGAAGATGCAGACCAGTTTTGCCGACGGAATCCTCAATATCGCCATCACCGGGCCGCTGATCCGGATCGATTTCGGCACTGCGACGCCGACGACCAACGCAGAAGGAAAGCAGGAAGTTCACCTGACGCCGACGCAGCAGGTGGTCATGCCGCTGGAGGGCTTCGTCCGTTCTTTCGGACTGCAGGAACAGATCGTCCGCAAGTTGATCGCCGACGGTGTGATCAAGGTCCAGGCGCCGCCACCGGCATCGGACCTGGTCAACACTTCGGGCCTGACACAGTAGGTGGGCCACGGGTCGATCGGCGGTGTTCGAGGTCGTCCTGGTTCACCCCGAGATCCCGCCGAATACCGGTAACGTCATCCGACTCTGCGCCAACGCCGGGGCACGGCTGCATCTGGTCCAGCCACTTGGCTTCGAGCTCAGCGAGTACCGATTGCGGCGCGCTGGCATGGACTATGCGGAACTCACCGCGGTCTGCGTGCATGCCGACTGGGCGAGTTGCAGCGCGCGGCTGGCAGAACTTTCACCGGGCGCGCAGCGCTTTGCGCTGACCACCAAGGGCCGCACGCACTTCGCCACCGTCGGTTTCCGCGCCGGCGACGTACTCGTTTTCGGCTGTGAGACGAGCGGTCTGCCGGCCGGCATCCTCGCCGAGTTTTCTGCAGATCGACGCCTGCGGCTGCCGATGGTTGCCCACAACCGCAGCATCAACCTGTCGAACGCGGTTGCCATCACCGTTTATGAGGCCTGGCGACAGATCGGCTACCGCGGTGCCGGTTGAGCGGCACGGAACGGGAGCCTGCTAGGCGTCCTCGAAGACGATGTCGCGCTGCATCAGCGCCGCGACCCCTTCGATTGGGCTCATGCTGCCGTCGAGCAGGGTGCACACCCAGTCGGTGATCGGCATGCGGACTCCGAGCGTTGCCGCGCGGCGCTGCACTTCGCGTGCTGCTGGAACGCCTTCGGCGACCTGCCCGAGTTGCTCGGTGATCTGATCGAGTGGCTTGCCCGCGGCGAGCATCAGGCCGACACGTCGATTGCGCGAGAGGTCGCCGGTGCAGGTCAGGATCAGGTCGCCCATTCCCGAAAGGCCCATGAAGGTTTCGGGCCGGCCGCCCAGAGCCCTGCCGAAGCGGGTGATCTCGTGCAGACCACGGGTGAGGAGCGCGGCGCGCGCGTTCATCCCCAGCCCGAGGCCATCGCAGACGCCGGTGGCGATCGCCATCACGTTCTTCACTGCTCCGCCGACTTCCGCGCCGATGACGTCGTCGCCGGCATAGATGCGCAGGCGAGGCCGGCGCAGACGAGCGGCGCAGAAGAGCGCGAAGTCGGCGTCGGTCGAGGCAATTGTGACCACGGTCGGGAGCCCGCGCGCCAGTTCCTCGGCAAAGCTCGGCCCGGTCAGGGTGCCGCACAGACGCTCGCCCAGGACTTCCTGCACGACCTGATGCGGCAGCAGTCCGGTGTCCCGTTCGAGACCCTTGCAGACCCACAGGAAGGGCGTTGCGCTCTCGCCGTCCCGCAGGTGCTGCAGCGTGTTGCGCAAACCGGCGAGAGGCGCTGCGACCAGGATCAGGTCGGCATGGCGCGTCGCTGCACCGACGTCAGCCGTGGCAGTCAGTGCTGGCGGGAAGCGATGACCCGGCAGGTAGCGCGTGTTCTCGCGCTCGCTTTGCAGGCGACGAACCTGTTCGGCATCGCGCGCCCAGAGGATGATCGAATGCGCATCGGCAAGAGCTATGGCGAGCGCGGTACCCCAGGCACCTGCTCCGAGAACGGTGATCTGCATGGCGCTTCCTCCTTCAGGTCAGACTGGCAGGGCGAGCGCTGACGCCGCCGCCAGGCGCCGCCAGCTTCGGTGTTGTCTGCAGCAACGCCGGCGAAAAGACCTCGGTCACCAGCACCGACTGTGTGCCGAAACCGAACTGCGAACGGCGTGCCCAGAGCGTTTGCGGGCCCACCCCAGGAAACTCGAGTGCCTGCACGGCCGGAACGAACAGCGCGTGCCGGCGGTCGAGCCGCCTGAATTTCATCGGCCCGCGGCTGAAGCCGACATGGGCAAACAGCAACGCGCCGAGCGAACGCTCGCCAAGCCGCGCCAGCCAGCGGGTCAGCGGACCGCGCGGCTGGCAGGGCAGGACGGTATGCGCAAAGACGACGATGCGGCCGTCGCAGCTCAGTGCCACCTCGCGGACCCAGGCCAGCACGGCGGGCGGCAGTCCGAGCGCCTGCGCCTCATCGGCCGTCGGTTGGCAACGCTGCTGACGCAAAAGGCGCACGGCGAAACGCCCGCGCGACTGGATGCGTGCCGTCAGCGAACCGCGGTCACGCAGCCAGGGCAGGAACGGCGCGCTGTCGCCCGTGCGCGTGATACGGTCGCGCCATTGCGGCCCGCCTGCCGCGCTCATTCGCCGGGGTGCAGCCGGCAGAAGCGGCGCTCTGTCGAGCCAGTTGCGTTGGAATCTGCCCGCCGTACCCGGAGAGGGGCGGCGGGCGTTGCGGGTCCCATCGAGGGTCCTCGACGCTTTCTGATCATGGCGCCGTCGACTAGCGTGGTGCCGGCGACTTCTCGATGCCGGCGATGCGGGTTCCCGGTCTGATCCCCTTGTCAGCAAACCAGCCGAGGTTCATTTCGAGGGCGAAGCTCGCTGCCTTGGCTGCGCAATGGTTGGTCTCGCTCTCCGGTTGCATGTCCTCGATGTTCAGGATGTGGCCATCCCGGTCGAGAAAGGCCACCGAAAGGGGCACGTAGGTGTTGCGCATCCACATGCAGTGGCGCTCTGGCTGGCGAAAGACGAACAACATGCCCTGACCAGCGGGCAGGCTGCGACGATGCATCAGGCCTTGCATGCGTGTCGCATCGTTGGCGGCAACTTCGGCGTCGATCCGGTACATGCCTGCACTCAGTTCGATACGCGGCATCTGTGCCAGTGCGGAGGAAGCCAGGAGCGGCACGGCGAAGGCGCCGGAGCAAAGCATGCTGCGTATCCACATCTCGTAGATCCTCACCGATCCGCCGCCGCGGCAGCTCCTCCCGCGTCACCCCAGCTGTTTTCCTCGCGATCGCCGCTCGTCACTTTTTCACCGCCTTGCTCTGAACCTTGTCCTGCGCTTTCGTCGCCGGACGGGGTTTGGCTGCCATCGCCGGCTTGTCGGTCGTGACCGTTCCGGTCTTTCCTGTCCCAGCTGCCCGTGGTGATCGATCGCCAGCGGGTTTCGGCTTGCCGGCGGCCGTCCTCGCCGGTTGTTCGGCGGCTGCCGGTTTGGCCGGGGTCTTCGCGCCTGCTTTCGGTGGCGCTCCGACGGCAGTTCCGAAGCTCACCTCGTCGTCCTCGTGTTCGGCCGCTTTGGGTACTGCCGGGACCCCGGAAGCGGGCCAGGCGAGCGCGACGCTGAGGCAGGCGATTGGCCAGAAACGAGGTCTTCGGCAGCATTCGCTGTTCAATGGTTGCTCCTCATTCGGGTTTTGTCTGGAGCGGGATGCCGCGGGCGCCGCTCGTCGACGCCCGCCGATTCCTGGCCACGTCAAGCTCCCGCGCACGCTGTCTCCGCGCAACGGTGGTTCAATGGCTTGTCCCCTCGGACCTGCTTATTTTATTCCACACGTTGTACTTTCCGACCGGTTTCCTTGCCGGTATGCGCTTGACTTCGCGCAGGTTCCTGGCGTCGATCACCAACAGCGCACCCTCCATCTCCCAAAGGCTGGCCAGAGCGTAACGGCCATCGCGGGTGAATTCGACGTGTGCCAGCGTCTGCCCCGGTTCAGCCCGGATCTGGGCCACGACCTCGAGGCTCTGCTTGTCGATCACCTGCAGGACGTTCCGGTTTTCCTTGCTCATCATCGAATCGGTGAAGGCGTAGCGCGAGTTCTCGTGACTGCGCAGGAAGAAGCCGGGGCCCAGGGTCGGGATCTGCTTCACGGTTTCGTATGTCTCGAGGTCGATCACCGTCACCAGTCCGGCATTGAGGTTGGGCGAGGCCATGACCGTCCGCTCGCGGCCGGCGGGGTCTTTCCACTTCCAGGTGATGCCCGATCCCAGGTGCGGCATTCCGGGCAGATCGAGTTCGGCGACCTTCTTTCGACCGTCGAGGAAGATCACCTGCCCCTTGGTCGCCGAACGCGATGAACCGAGAATCTCGTCATAGCTCTGGGTGAAGAAGAAATCGTCGAGGTAGTCGGTGAGCAGTGTCCGCCGGGGGTGGAACATGCCCGGTTTGAACGCGCCCTCCTTGTACTGGAAATCATGCACCAGGCCTTCGGCGACCGGCTCGGCTGCAGGATCGTAACTCAGTTCCCAGGCCTCGGGAACGTCCTTCAGCGCAACGACGAAGCTCTTTCGCGGTGCCGCATCATAGACTGCCGAGACGCGCGAGGTCTTGTTGCCGGCTGCGTTCCAGGTCGGAATGATCCTTGCCAGCGAGAGATCGGCTGCGTCGAGGACGACCAGACTGTGCGGCAGGTAGTTGGCGACGAGGACCCACTTGCCATCGCTGGAGACGGCTGCATTGCGCGTATTGAGCCCCGCACGCACCTCGGCGACGACGACGAGGTTGTAGAGGTCGAACTTGCTGATCCAGCCATCGCGCGAAGCGAAATAGACGAAGCGGCCATCCGGCGAGAACTTCGGCCCGCCGTGCAGGGCGTAACGACTCGGGAAGCGGTGCAGACGTTCCAGTTTGTCGCCGTCGAGCACCGAGATGTGATGGTCGCCGGTCTCGACGACGATGAAGAGGTTCAATGGATCGGCACCCTTGAGCCCACGGCCCGGTCGCGCCGGCAGGCGGGCAGCGGCCGCGTCGACGACATGCGAGCCGCGGATCTCCTTCTCCCCCCAAACTGGGGCAGGAACTACGGGTGTGTAGATCCACTCCGCCAGCTGCCGCAGTTCGTCGGCGTTCAGTTTGTCGGCAAAACCCGGCATCTGCGTCGCCACGCGCCCGTCGCGGATGACGTTGAGCGCTTCCGGCTTGCGCAAACGTTCCAGGTTTTCCGGCAACAGCGCCGGGCCGACGCCACCCAGGCGCGTCTCGCCGTGGCACGCGGCGCAGTGCTCCTGGTAGCGCGTTTCTACGTCGCCAGCGGCGGCGCTGCCGGCCACGGCGACGAGAGCGGCGATCAGGCATGGCCAGGAAAGGCGGTGCAGCAAGCTCATGGGGCCCTCCGGATGGTGACGGTGCGGCTGCTGGCCGCCCGCTCGGCATTCATGGCGACGCCGACCTCAGCGTCGTCGAGATAACAGCCGGGATCCTCGGCCCACGGGTCGCCCGTCAGCTGCTGCGCGCGGACGCGCGTGTTGCCGTTGCAGATGTCGAAGTGCACGCATTCGCCGCAGCGCCCGCCGACCTGGCGCGGGAAGCGCTTGAGGCCCGCCAACAGCGGATCGGAGAGGTCCATCCAGATTTCGGAGAAGGGGCGCTGGCGAACATTGCCGAGTGTGTAGTGCCACCACATGGTGTCGGGATGCACGTTGCCCAGATTGTCGATGTTGGCGACGTTCACCCCTGAGGAGTTGCCCCCCCATTGCACGAGCCGTGCACGAATGTTCGCTGCCCTTTCCGGGAAGCGCCTGTTGACCCAGTGCAGGAAGTAGACGCCGTCGGCGTCGTTGTTGCCGCTGGTGAATTCCTTGCGCAGGCCGCGTTCCTGGTACTGCCAGCAGGTTTCGAAGAGCAGGTCCATCGCCCAGCGCGTCAACTGGTGCTGGGCATCCTGGCGGCGGTTCTTGTTGCCGCGACCGGCGTAGTTGAGGTGCGAGAAGTAGAAGCGGTCGATTCCCTCTTCCTCGACCAGGCGCAGCAACTGTGGCAGGTCGTGCGCATTCTCCTGGGTCATCGTGAAGCGGACGCCGATCTTCAGGCCGAGGTCGCGACACAGGCGGATACCCTGCAGCGAGGCATCGAAGGCTCCGCTCATCTGCCGGAAACGATCATGGGTCGCGCCGATTCCGTCGAGCGACACGCCGACGTAATCGAAGTCGCAGCCGGCGATGCGATCAATGTTGGCGGAGTCGATGAGGGTGCCGTTCGACGACAGGCCGACGTAGAACCCGAGTGACTTGGCGTGGCGGGCGATGTCGAAGATGTCGGGTCGCAGCAGCGGCTCGCCGCCGGAGAGAATCAGTACCGGCACGCGAAAACGCCGCAGGTCATCCATCACGGCGAACACTTCTTCGGTTGTCAGTTCGCCGGGGAAATCCCTGTCGGTGGAAATCGAGTAGCAGTGCTTGCAGGTCAGGTTGCAGCGCCGAATGAGGTTCCAGATGACGACTGGCGCTGGCGGGTTGTGCTTCGGCCCGGCTGGACGCGGTGCCGAGAGTTCCTGCATGAATTGCGAGATGCGAAACATCCAGTGGCCCCCAGATCAAATCCCGCAATTAGAGAGTAGTGACGGCCGGCTGGCGTTGACGTGGATCAAGCGCCTGCCAGCGCCGGCGTCGGCACCACGACCCGGGCGGCAGAGCAGCCGCAGCGTCCTTGCCGAACGCTGCGCTGCCTGTCAGGGCGGAGAACGCCAGTCCCCTTCAGCCAAAAGCTCCGGCCTGTGTGTAGGCCATGACGCTGAACACGGCCCCGGTGCCGCCGAGCACCACCATCAAGCCATAGAAGATGTTGCGCATCCGCTTGCCCTTGAGAATCAGGCTGACAGCGCCCATGACGAGGCAGACCTGCAGAAAGAAGGTGGCGATGTCGAAGGTGTCCCCGGCGGCGCCCAGCATCTTGGCTTCCGCTTCCCATTCGCGGGCGCCCTTGACGGCGCCGAGCTTGCCGTCCTCTTCCAGTACCCAGTTCTCCTGCCCGACGGCGGCCGAGCCGAGGAGGATCTCCTTGCGCTCCTTCTTGTAGCGGGCGATGTCATTGTCGAGCGTCGCCATCAGGGTGCCCATGCGGGCTTCGCTCTCGGGAGGAATCACGCGCGACTCGATGAGTATCCGCAGCATGTCGCGCTGCCCTTCGACCAGTGACTGCTTGATGCCCTTTGCCTGAAACCAGTCGAAGGCGTTCGCCTTCTGGTTGTGAGCGATGATTTCGTCATCCCCGTACTTGCCGGCTCCGAGATCGTTTATTGCCAGCACTGCTGCCAGAACGGCCAGTGTCAGGCCACAGAGCACCTCGAAGGTGTTGGACTTCTCGCTTTCATCACTCATCGTGCGTCCCCTCTCTTGGTCATGTTCTGAAGGGCGAATTGTAGCCAACTGCTCATGGCTGGTGGCGGAGCCCCGGCAAGGTTTGCGGCATGGCCGGCCCGTTGTGCTCGGCCGCCAACTCGTCGGGCAGACGGGGCGCCGAATCGCGCGATGCGCGCTTCGAGTTCCTCGACAGGCCGCCGCAGTTCGTCCAGAACGAACACCGGACTCGCGCTCAATACGCCCTGCAGGGCGTCGTGCAACGCCTCGCGGCTGGCCTTGAGGCGCCGGCTGGCGAGTGTGCGGAGCTCTTTCGGCGCCTGCCCCTTGACGACCCCTTGCCCATCGCCCGGCGATCTGCCTCCGGGTCGGGGCGGCAGGTCACTCAATGGCCGAGCGAACTGACGACCTGCGAGAAAGTCTGCGCGATCTCCTCGGTGGCGGAGGTGAGGCCGAGTTGCCGGTCGATCTGCGCGAGCGAGAAGACGCCACAGAGCACGTGGTGGTCTTCGTCGTCGTGGTCCACCACCAGGCAGAACGGCGAGCCGAGTTCGCGCAGGGCGGCGAGGACGTTGCCCACCCGAGCCGCGCCGACGTCGCGCAGGTGCATGACCTCGGCATCGTCATGCTTGCTCACCATGACGTCACCAACCACCAGCTCGGCTGGTTTGACGCCCAGCCGGTGTGCCGCCGCCAGCGGCCGGTGACCCCTCGTTCCGGCTTCGGTGACGATGCCCAGAAGGTGCCTCTGCTCGTCGGCCACCAGCAGGTAGTGCGCGTGGCTGAGTGCCATGATCCTGTTGGCGTCTTCCAGCGAGGTGTCCCGGGTCACCGTGACCGGCGGCTGGCGGTGAAAATCGGTCATCACGGCCAGTGCCGGCGAATGGATGTCCACGGCCGGGCGGGGAGCGGTTCTCGGGAGGTAACAGGGGACGCCCCTCTGCAGTCGCGTCCACGGCAGGGGTTTGAAGCGCGTATCGGGCATGTGCGGTTTCCTCCGGCGTCTGTGATTGCAGAAGCATTAGAGCACCAATGTTTGCCCACTGGCAAGGCTGCCGCATCCGGACCCCGGTGGTTGTCTCCTGAGGCTGGGCAGCGGGTCGCAGGCGGCTGCCGCCGCCCGGCACCAGCAGCGCGATGAGGTCACAGCGCTGATGCGCCGGGCGAATGCGCCAGGCAGAATTGCGTCGGGCGAGTGTTGAAGGTAGTATCGATGCCGCGCGCCGCATGATGATCGGGATGCAGTCATCGTGCCGCTCAGGTGGCCCAGTGCGAACGGCACTCCCAGTTCCACCGCGGAGGCGAGTCGGCCCTTGGCTCGGGTCCGCCCATCAACTGCAACTTCCTCTACCGTTCCCAGAATGATTTCCGGCTTACTCAAGAAGATTTTCGGCAGCCGCAACGATCGGCTGATCAAGCAGTACATGCAGGTCGTGCGCAGGATCAACTCGCTCGAGGCGGGGATCGCGGCGCTGTCCGACGGCGCGCTGCGTGACAGGACGGCACACTTCAAGGAGCGGGTGGCGAACGGCGAGACGCTGGACGCTTTGCTGCCGGAGGCATTCGCCGTCGTCCGCGAGGCCGGCAAGCGGACTCTCGGCATGCGGCATTTCGATGTCCAGCTGATTGGTGGCATGGTCCTGCACGATGGCAAGATCGCCGAGATGCGCACCGGCGAGGGCAAGACGCTGGTCGCGACGCTGGCTTCCTACCTCAACGCGCTGTCCGGCGAGGGCGTGCACATCGTCACCGTCAACGATTACCTCGCCAATCGCGATGCCGAGTGGATGGGGCGCCTGCACCGCTTCCTTGGCCTAACGGTCGGCGTCAACCTGTCGCAGATGCCGCATGACCAGAAGCAGGCGGCTTACGCTGCCGACATCACCTACGGCACCAACAACGAGTTCGGTTTCGATTATCTGCGCGACAACATGGTCTACTCGGCCGGCGAGCGGGTGCAGCGCAGACTGGCTTTCGCGATCGTCGATGAAGTGGACTCGATCCTCATCGACGAGGCGCGGACGCCGTTGATCATTTCCGGCCAGGCCGAGGACCATACCGACCTATATGTGCGGATGAACAGGGTCGCGCCACTGCTCAAGCGCTGCGCCGAAGAGAATGGCCCTGGCGACTACTGGGTGGACGAGAAAGGGCATCAGATCCTGATGACCGAGGATGGGCACGAGCATGCGGAAGAACTGCTTGCCAGTGCCGGGCTGCTGCCCGATGGCGGCAGCCTCTATGACGCTTCCAACATCCTGATGATCCATCACCTCTACGCCGCACTGCGGGCACACAACCTCTTTCTGCGCGATCAGCAGTACGTCGTGCAGAACGGCGAGGTGATCATCGTCGATGAGTTCACCGGTCGCCTGATGTCCGGGCGCCGTTGGTCCGACGGGTTGCATCAGGCGGTCGAGGCGAAGGAAGGGGTACGCATCCAGAACGAGAACCAGACACTGGCTTCGATCACGTTCCAGAACTATTTCCGCATGTACGGCAAGCTGTCCGGGATGACCGGGACGGCCGACACGGAAGCCTATGAATTCCAGCAGATCTATGGCCTGGAGACGGTCGTCATCCCGACCAACAAGCCGATGCGGCGGACCGACAACAACGACCAGGTCTTTCGCACCGCCAAGGAGAAGCACAGCGCGATCATCGCCGACATCCGCGGTTGCCGCGAGCGCGGCCAGCCGGTTCTGGTCGGCACGACGTCGATCGAGAACTCGGAACTGCTGTCGGCGCTGCTCGACCACGAAAAGCTGCCGCACCAGGTGCTCAACGCCAAGCAGCATGCGCGCGAGGCCGAGATCGTACGCGAGGCCGGCCGACCGGGGATGATCACCATTGCCACGAACATGGCCGGCCGCGGTACCGACATCGTCCTTGGCGGCAGCATCGAGAAGCAGGTGTCCGCGGTGCGTGACGACGAGGCGCTTGGCGAGGCCGAGCGCGAAGCACAGATCGCCACGATCCGGGCGCAGTGGCAGGTACTGCACGAGCAGGTCGTGGCGGCCGGCGGCTTGCACATCATCGGTTCCGAACGTCACGAATCCAGGCGCATCGACAACCAGTTGCGTGGTCGTTCCGGTCGCCAGGGGGACCCCGGCTCGTCGCGCTTCTACCTCGCCCTGGATGATTCGTTGCTGCGCATTTTCGCCGGCGAACGCCTGAAGGCGATCATGGAGCGTCTGAAGATGCCGGAAGGCGAGCCGATCGAGCATCCGCTCGTCTCGCGGTCGCTCGAATCGGCGCAGCGCAAGGTCGAGGCGCGCAACTTCGACATCCGCAAGCAGCTGCTCGAGTACGACGACGTTGCCAACGATCAGCGCAAGGTGATCTACTCGCAGCGCAACGAACTGCTCGAGACCGAGGACATCACGGAAACCATCACCGCCATGCGCGAAGGCGTGTTGCACGACAGCTTCCGCCTTTACGTGCCGGCTGACACGGTCGAGGAACAGTGGGATCTGCCGGGACTCGAAAAGGCGCTCGCTGCCGATCTGCAGATCATCCTGCCGGTGGGCGAGTGGGCGCGCGATGAGCCGAACCTGCGTGATGACGACATCCTGCGGCGGATCGTCGCTGCGGCGGCAGCCAGCTACGCCGCGAAGATCGATCTGGTGGGGGCCGAAATGTTCCACCAGTTCGAGCGCAACGTCATGCTGCAGAGCCTCGACACGCACTGGCGGGAGCATCTGGCGGCGCTCGATCATCTGCGTCAGGGCATCCACCTCCGCGGCTATGCGCAGAAGAACCCGAAACAGGAATACAAGCGCGAAGCTTTCGAGCTCTTCCAGCGCATGCTCGACAGCGTTCGCGCCGAGGTCACGCGGCTGCTGGTGACGGTGCAGGTGCGGGCGCAGGATGTCGAGGAAACGGCGCCACATGCCGATGTGCAGAACGTCCGCTACCACCATGCCGATTATGACGAAGCGCTCGGCCAGGCTGCCGCGGCAACGGGTGCTGCGCCCGCCGCCAAGCCGGCACCGGCGGCGCACAAGGTCGGGCGCAACGAGCCGTGCCCCTGCGGCTCGGGGAAGAAATACAAGTACTGCCATGGCAAGCTGTCCTAGTTCCTGCACCGGCTGATCCGCAGCAGCGGAGCAGGGGCGCTGGCCAGCCGCGGTTGCTGGCGCCTGGCTCCGTGTCTGCCGCCGGTTCGCCTTTGCCAGCGAGGTCTTCATGCCCGTCAACTACCGTACTCCTGCCGCCGCCGAGCTGTTGCCGGTGGCTGGCGTTCGCCTCGGTGTCGCCGCAGCGGGAATCCGCAAGCCGGATCGTCGCGACTTGGCCGTTCTGGCTTTCGACAGCGGGACCCGGGTCGCCGGCGTGTTCACCGCCAATCGCTTCTGCGCGGCGCCGGTGCAGGTCTGCCGCAGGCATCTCGAACTCGGCTGCGACATCCGTGCGCTGGTGATCAACACCGGCGTCGCCAACGCCGGCACCGGCGAGGCCGGCTGGCAGGTGGCGACGGCGACCTGCGCCGCCCTTGGCAACCTGCTGGCGATCGCCGACCGGCAGGTGCTGCCCTTTTCGACGGGTGTGATCCTCGAACCGCTGCCGCTGGATCGCCTGCTCGCCGGCCTGCCGGCCTGCATCGCGGACTTGCGGGCGGACAACTGGCACGCGGCGGCGCACGCCATCATGACCACCGACACCGTCGCCAAGGCGGCATCGCGGCGCGTCGAGGTCGCAGGCAGGGCGGTCACCGTCACCGGCATCAGCAAGGGGGCGGGCATGATCCGGCCCAACATGGCGACGATGCTGGCCTTCGTGGCCACCGATGCCGGCATCGCCAGCCCGCTGTTGCGGGAGCTGTTGCGCGAAGCGGCCGATGAATCGTTCAACGGCATCACCGTCGATGGCGATACCTCGACCAACGATTCCTTCATCCTCGCCGCCACCGGTCAGGCGGGGGTCGATGTCAGCGCGCCGACGGACCCGGGCTACCAGGTCTTGCGGCAGGCGGTGATTGCCGTCGCCAGCGAACTCGCGCAAGCCATCGTCCGTGACGGCGAAGGGGCGAGCAAGTTCATCCGCATCACCGTCGAAGGCGGTCGTGACCGTGCCGAATGCCGCAGCGTCGGCTACGCCATCGGCCACTCACCGCTGGTGAAGACGGCGTTCTTTGCCGCCGATCCCAATCTCGGCCGCATCCTCGCAGCGATCGGCTACGCTGCGCTCGACGAACTCGACGTCGGGCGTGTGCGTGTCTGGTTGGGCAGTGCCGGGCGCGAAATCCTGGTCGCCGAGAACGGCGGCCGGGCGGATTGCTATCGCGAGGAGGATGGCGCCGGGATCATGCAGGAGGCCGAGATCACCGTCCGCGTGGCGCTTGGCCGCGGCGACGCACGTACCACCGTGTACACCTGCGACCTCTCCTACGAGTACGTCCGCATCAACGCCGACTACCGCAGCTAGGACAGGGTGGCCGACCGATCAGTGCAGGACGTGCGGTACCGCGAGCGTGAAAACCGGGATCTCCGCCTCGAACTGCTGCCCGTCGACAGCGGTGAACTGGTAACTGCCACGCATCGTGCCCACCGGTGTGTCGAGCTGGCAGCCACTGGTGTAGGCGAACTTCTCGCCCGGCTGCAGGAGCGGCTGCCGGCCGACTACCCCGAGTCCCCGTACCTCCTGTACCTCGCCGGTGGCATCGGTGATCACCCAGTGCCGCGAAACGAGTTGCGCTGCCACCGTGCCGACATTCTCGATGCTGATCGTGTAGGCGAAGACGTAGTTGTCGCGCGCGGGATCCGACTGTTCGGCAATGTATTGCGGCACAGCGCTGACGGCGATCTCATATTTTTTGCTGGCGGCCATTCTTGCCCCGTGGCGGATCGATCGGAACCGGCATTGCACACCAAACTCGCGACGCTGACAAGCCCGTCGGGCAACCCGTCCGGCAGCCTGCGACTGACCGAACGCTTGCTCTAAGCCAGGCGCGCTTTTCGCGCTAGAATCAGGGCCCATATCGCGAAGGCCCCCGTCATGTACGTCATCGCTCCAAGCATCCTCTCCGCCAGCTTTGCGCGGCTCGGCGAGGAGGTGGTCAACGTCATTGCCGCCGGCGCAGACTGGATTCATTTCGACGTGATGGACAACCATTACGTACCCAATCTGACCATCGGTCCGCTCGTCTGCGAGGCGATCCGGCCCTTGACCACGGCGCCGATCGATGTCCACCTGATGGTCAGGCCCGTCGACCGCATCGTTCCCGATTTCGCCCGTGCTGGCGCCAACATCATCAGCTTCCATCCCGAAGCCTCCGAACACGTCGACCGGACACTCGCGCTGATCCGCGAGAATGGCTGCCAGGCGGGATTGGTGTTCAATCCGGCGACGCCGCTTGCCCACCTCGACCACGTCATGGATCGACTCGACCTGATCCTGCTGATGAGCGTCAACCCGGGCTTCGGCGGGCAGACGTTCATTTCGTCCACGTTGCCCAAGATCGCCGCCGTGCGTGCCCGCATCGATGCCTACGAGCGTGAGTGGGGCCGGCGTATCCGGCTCGAGGTCGATGGCGGCGTCAAGGTCGACAACATCGCCGAGATTGCGCGCGCCGGCGCCGACACCTTCGTCGCTGGTTCGGCCGTCTACGGTGCGGGCAGGGATGGTGACCCGAATCGCTACGACAGCGTCCTCGCCGCCCTGCGCGCACGACTGGAGAATCCATGATGCCGCCGCCACTTGCCGTGCGTGCCGTGCTCATCGATCTCGACGGTACGCTGCTCGATACCGTGCTCGATCTGCATGCCGCTGCCAACGCCATGCTGGACGATCTGGGCCGACCCGGGATCGCCGTCGAATCGATCCGCAGTTACGTCGGTCGTGGCATCGCCAATCTCGTCAAGCGCGTGCTGGCCGGGTCGATGGCGGCTGCCGATGATGGCACGCCACCGCCTGCCGACGCTCTGGCCAGCTTCAAGCGGCACTACAGCATCGAGAATGGTCGCAATGCCACGCTCTTTCCCGGCGTCCGCGAGGGTCTCGATGCCCTCCAGGCCCTTGGTTTGCCGCTCGGCGTCATCACCAACAAGGCCGAGGCCTTCACCCTGCCCCTGTTGCAGCGCACCGGCCTCTATCCCTATTTTGACGTCATCGTCAGCGGCGACGTCCTGCCACGGCCGAAGCCTGATCCGATGCCGCTGCTGTGGGCCAGTGGCCGCCTCGCCGTGTCGCCGCTCGACGTGCTGATGATCGGCGATTCGGTGCACGATTTCCATGCCGGTCGGGCAGCCGGCTGCCATGTCTTTCTCGTCCCCTATGGCTACAACGAGGGACGCGACGTTCGTGAGCTGGCTTGTGATGGTATAGTCGCGAGCCTTGCCGAGGCGGCGGAGCGCCTGGTTCACGCCTGAGCAGGTGGCCGAGGCGGCGAGCGGCGGCCGCGGACGACGGATCGCCGCGCAGCATGCGAACACCGGCGGCAAGCCCGTCCGCCGCCGGCCTGTTTCCTCGTGGAGTTCCGATGACCGAAGCCTATTTCAATCGCCTCGCTGCCGAAGGTTACAACCGCATCCCGGTGACGCTCGAGACCTTTGCCGATCTCGACACGCCGCTGTCGATCTACCTCAAGCTGGGCAATACACCGTACAGCTATCTGCTCGAATCGGTGCAGGGTGGCGAGCGCTTCGGCCGTTACTCGATCATCGGCCTGGCCAGTCCGACGCGCATCGTCGTCAACGCGCACCAGGTGCTGGTCCTCAACGGCAACCGGATCGCCGAGCGTGAAGACGACACCAACCCGCTCGAGTTCATCGGCAAGTACATGAAGCGCTTTCGCGCCGCGCCGACCACCGGCCTGCCGCGTTTCTGTGGTGGGCTGGTCGGCTGTTTCGGCTACGATACCGTGCGCTACATCGAGACCCGCCTGACCCGCTCGCAGAAGTCCGATGAGTTGGGGATTCCCGACATCCTTCTCCTCCTGTCCGAGGAAATCGCGGTGGTCGACAACCTCTCCGGCAAGCTGACGCTGGTCGTCTACGCCGAGCCGGGGGTTCCCGCGGCGTACCAGAAGGCGCAGGCGCGCCTGCGCGAACTGCTCCTCCGGCTGCGCGAGCCGGTCGCCATTCCGCCGGAGAGGCCGCAGTCGTCGCCGCCGGCGGCGTCCCTGTTCGGCGAGGCCCAGTTCCGGCGGGCAGTCGTCAAGGCCAAGAGCTACATCAGCGAGGGCGACATCATGCAGGTCGTCCTCTCGCAGCGCATGAGCAAGCCCTTCGCCGCCAGCCCGATGGCGCTCTACCGCTCGCTGCGCTCGCTCAATCCGTCGCCTTACATGTTCTACTTCGACTTCGAGGACTTCCATGTCGTCGGTGCCTCGCCGGAAATCCTCGTACGCCTCGAGGGGGACACCGTCACCGTGCGGCCGATTGCCGGAACGCGCCGTCGTGGCGTCTCCTTCGAGGAGGACCAGGCGCTTGCCGCCGAGCTGCTTGCCGACGAGAAGGAGCGGGCCGAGCATGTCCAGCTTCTCGACCTCGGTCGCAACGACGCCGGCCGTGTCGCCCGCGTCGGAACGATCCGGCTCACCGAGAACATGATCGTCGAGCGTTACTCGCACGTGATGCACATCGTCTCCAATGTCGAGGCCCGACTGCAGCCCGGGCTCGACGCCCTCGACGTGCTGCGCGCGACCTTTCCCGCCGGCACCGTTTCCGGCGCGCCGAAGGTGCGCGCGATGGAGATCATCGACGAACTCGAGCCGGTCAAGCGTGGTATCTATGCCGGTGCCGTCGGCTACCTGGGATTCAACGGTGACATGGATCTGGCGATCGCCATCCGCACCGCCATCGTCAAGGACGATCACCTGCACGTGCAGGCCGGCGCGGGAATCGTCGCCGATTCCGATCCGGCGGCCGAATGGCAGGAAACGCAGAACAAGGCGCGCGCGATCCTGCGCGCCGCCGAGCTGGCGGAGCATGGTCTCGACACGCGCTTCTGAGTGCCGATGGGGTCGCCGCGCCGGGGGCCCGGCGGTCGTTCAACGCGACCAGTGCACGTGCAGGCGGAGTTCCTGTGGGTTGTAGTGGAACTCGAGGGTCCCCTGGTAGGCGTGATGCACCGCTTCCCCGATGGCGCGCGCGAGGTGGATGTCGGTGGTGCTGAGCCTCAGCTCTGCCTCGTGGTCGTCGAAAGCCATCACACGTTTCAGGGGGTGCTCGGCGCGCTGCCTTTCCGCTTCGTTGCGCACCAGGTGGACGATGTCGTCGTGGTGCGCCTGCAGGAAGGCGCCGTCGAGCACGACGCAGCCCGCCGGACAGTGGTCGTGGACGCGGTGGCACGCCGGACAGCGGACGCGTTGCGCGTCGGCCGGCGCGGCAATGCCCCATTGCCAGCGTCCGTGGCTGAACACCGCATGGCAGTCCGGGCAGATGGTCGGCTCGGCGAGCTTGCCCTTGCTGCGGTAACTGTCGTGCGCCTCTTCCTGCAGCAGGCGGTCACGGCGTACCTGCTGAAAACCGGCGGGAATGGACTTGCTGCTCATGATCAACCTCCTTGTCGATGGCCAGGCCAGCAGCCTTCGTGGCAGCGGCCCTGCGTCGTCGGGGGGCAACCGCCGCCCTGCGGTTGACGGCCCTGTCTGCCCTCGTCCTGCTTTAAGGATAGATCGTGCGGCTGCGTTTGCCAGTGCAAATACCTTGCGCCGACAGGGAAACGTGATCGCCGCCGGGCGCAACCCGCTACAGCACGCGGACGTTGCTGAATTGCCAGGGATCCGACTCGTCGAGTTCTTCCGGGAACAGATGGCCGCGCCCATGCAGTGGTGTCCACCCGGTGTAGGCGCCGATCACCCGGCCGAGGTAGGGCAGGCAGACCTGCAGCACCCGCTCGAAGTCCATTTCGTCCGGCTCGACGATCCCTCGAGCGGGATTCTCGATCGCCCAGATCATCGCCGCGAGTGCTGCCGCGCAGACCTGCAGGGTGGTGGCGCTGTTGTGCGGCGCGAGACACCGCGCCTCATCGATGGCGAGTTGCGAGCCGAACCAGTAGGCGTTGCGGGCATGCCCGGCGAGCAGCACGCCCAGTTCGTCGATGCCGCCGGGCAGGATGTCGTCGAGCAGGATGCGTTTGCGTTGCGGCGGCCGGTAGTTGCGCGCCGAGAAATCGTGCAGCGAGAGCAGCGCGTCATCGCATGGCTGGTAGGCGTAGTGCACGGTCGGCCGGTAGCTCGGCGCCTCGCCGCGGCCGACGCTCAGGTAGTCGGCGATCGAGATCGATTCGCCGTGCGTGATGGCGAAGCCGTGGAACGGACCGCCACCCGGTGTCCAGCTGCGCACGCGCGTCGCACATCCCGCGCGCCGCAGATAGATGGCTGCCCGCGAGCCGCTGCCATGGCGGCAACCGTCCTCCGGCAGGCGGCGCTCGTGCGAGCCCCAGCCGATCTCGCACGGCTGCTGCGCCTCGCTGATGAAGCCATCGACCGACCAGGTATTGACGAACTCGTCCGCCTGCCGGCGCAGCGCGGAGACCTGCGTGTCGCGCTCGGCGATGTGGATCGTCCGCACGCCGAGGCGGCGGGCAAGCTCTGCCCAGTCTGCACGCTGCCGCGGGGTGGCAATGGCCAGACCGGTTTCGGCGGCGAGGTCGAGCAGCGCGCGCTTGACGAAATGCGAGACCAGGCCCGGGTTGGCGCCGTGCGTCAGCACCGCCGTCGGCTGTTGCGGCGAGTCGCTGCGCAGCGCCAGCGCCTGCTCGCGCAGCGCGTAGTTGGTGCGCGCGGCGAGCGCCAGCGCCGGGTCGTCGTAGCCCCCGCGCCAGGGCTCGATCGACGTGTCGAGGTAGAGGGCTCCGCGGCTGCGGGCGTAGCCGATCAGCGCCAGCGACGAGACATCGACGGCGACGTTGACCAGGAAATCGCCACGGCCAAGCAGTGGCTCGAGGATCTGGCGGTAGTTCTGCGGCTGCAGGACGTGCGTCAGCAGACGGACCCCGGCCTGTCGGGCGACGGCAGCGCCTGCCGCGTCGGCGGCGACGACGGTGATCCGCGCCGGGTCGATGCCGATGTGGCGCTGGATGAGCGGCAGCAGACCCTGGCCGATGCAGCCGAAACCGACGAGGACCAGACGGCCGGGAAAGTCGAGGTGGCGCCTGTGCCCGCTCATGCCGCATCGCCAGCAGGATCAGGAGCGGGCACTGGCGGCGCCAGATGGCCGGCGGCCGGCTGCAGGTACCGCGTGCGGTCGCGCAACCCGTTCATTGCCGTTCGCCAGCCGTTGCCACCGTTTCCTCGCTGCGCAGTGCATTGGCCAGGGCGACGTCGACGCTGTCGAGAAAGACGAATTCCAGCTTCTCCCGCGCCTCGCCGGGGACCTCTTCGAGATCGCGACGGTTCCTCGCCGGCAGCAGGACGCGCCCGATGCCGGCGCGCATCGCCGCCAGCACCTTGTCCTTGATGCCGCCGACCGGCAGGACGAGTCCGCGCAGGCTGATCTCGCCGGTCATCGCGGTATCGTTGCGCACCGGTTGATCGATGAACAGCGATGCGAGCGCGACGAAGACCGCCACACCGGCGCTCGGGCCGTCCTTCGGGATCGCGCCAGCCGGCACGTGCACGTGCACGTCGCTCTTCTCGAAGCTGCCGGCGTCGATGCCGAGGCTGCCGGCATGGGTCTTCACCAGCGTCAGCGCTGCCTGCGCCGATTCCTTCATCACCTCGCCGAGTTGCCCGGTGAGGATCAGCCTGCCGTCGCCGATCGTCCGGCTGGCCTCGACGAACAGGATGTCACCACCGACCGGCGTCCACGCCAATCCGGTGGCGACACCGGCCAGCCCGGTACGCAGGGCGACTTCGTTGTCGTAGCGGCCGGCGCCGAGGATGCCGGCGAGATCGGCTTCGCCGACCTGCATGCCGGCGCGCTGGCCCTCGGCGATCTCCACCGCGACACGGCGGCAGACGGCACCGATCTCGCGTTCGAGCGAGCGCACGCCCGCTTCGCGCGTGTAGTCGCGGATGATCGCCTGCAGCGCTGCCGGCGCGAACTCGATCTGTCCTTCGTGCAGGCCGTTCTGCACCATCTGCCTGCCGACCAGATAGCGTTTGGCGATTTCGAGCTTTTCCTCCTGCGTGTAGCCGGGCAGCTGGATGATCTCCATGCGGTCGCGCAGCGGTCCCGGGATGTTGTCGAGCACGTTGGCCGTGGTGATGAAGAGCATCCGCGACAGGTCGAAGGGCAGCGCCAGGTAGTTGTCGCGGAAACTGTCGTTCTGCTCCGGGTCGAGCACCTCGAGCAGCGCCGCCGACGGGTCGCCCTGGAAGCTCGCGCCGAGCTTGTCGATCTCGTCGAGCATCATCACGCAGCCGCGTGAGCCGGCCTTGCGGATCGCCTGGATGATGTTGCCCGGCAGGGCGCCGATGTAGGTCCGCCGGTGTCCCCGTATCTCGGCCTCGTCGTGGCAGCCGCCGAGCGAGGCGCGGACGAACTTGCGGCCGAGTGCGCGCGCGATCGACTGCCCGAGTGAGGTCTTGCCGACGCCGGGCGGCCCGACGAAGCAGAGGATCGGCCCGTGTCCACCCGGGTTGAGCTTGCGCACGGCGAGGAACTCGACGATCCGCTTCTTCACCTGGCTGAGGCCGAAGTGGTCGGCTTCGAGGATGCGGCGCGCTTCGGCGATCTCGATGCTGTCCGGCGCCGGTTCCCGCCAGGGCAGCTCGATCAGCCAGTCGAGGTAGGCGCGGACCATCGAGTACTCGGCCGAAGCGTCGGTCATCCGCTCCAGGCGCCGCAGTTCCTTGCTCGCCTGCGCCTCGACCTCCTGCGGCATCGCGGCCTCGACGATCGCCTTGCGCAGGGACTCGATCTCGACGCTGTTGCTGCCGTCGCCCTCGCCGAGTTCCTTCTGGATCGACTTCATCTGTTCGCGCAGCAGGTATTCGCGCTGGCGCTGGTCGATGCTCGCCTTGGTCCGCTCGTCGACTTCGCGCGACAGGCGCAGCACCTCCAGCCGGCCGAGCAGGCAGGCGAGCACGACGTCGAGCCGCTGCGTCAGATCGACCGTCTCGAGCACCAGCTGGCGATCCGCCAGCTTGAGTTCGCTGACGCCGGCGACCAGGTCGGCGAGTGCGCCGGGCTGGCTGATGCTCTTCACCGCGCCGACCAGTTCCTGCGAAACCTGCGGCAGGTACTGCAGGAGCTCGAGCGCCCGTTCGCGGACGCGGATCATTCTCGCCTCGATCTGGCTGTCGGTCGTCTCGGGCTCCTCGATCCGCTCCGGGTGAGTCACCGGGAACGGGTAGCCGGGCAGCAGGCCGCTGACGCGAAAGCGCTGCAGCCCCTGGCAGACGATGACGTGGGTGTTGTCGGGGAGGGTGACGTAGCGCAGGATGTTGGCAATCGTGCCGACCGGGCACAGATCCTGCTGAGTCGGCTGCTCGACCTCGGCGTCGCGCTGCAGCAGGATGCCGACAGGCCGATCGGTCTTGACTGCCTGCTGCGCGGCAAGGATCGACGGCTCGCGACCGATCGTCAGCGGCAGGATCATGCCGGGAAAGAGGACGGTATTGCGGATCGGCACGATGATCAGCGCGTTCTCCGGCACCACCAGCAGGCTGCCGCCCCTTTGCTCGCTCCGCCCGTCGCCGTGCTCGCCGCGCATCCTCGCCTCGCCGCTCAGGATGGGTGCAGGACGAGCATCAGGCAGCCGTCCGCGAAGAAACGCTGGTCCAGGCGGTAGCGTCCCGCCGGCAGCGGGATGCGGCGCTCGAAGCGGCCATAGGGAATCTCGATGCGGTGTATCGCCGCCCGGCTGAGCCGCGCCGGCATCGGCCTCTCGCCGCGCACCAGCAGGCCATCGTCGTCGAGCACCACTTCGACCTGCCGTGGGCCGACCCCGGGCAGCGCGACCAGCAGGCGCAGCTCGTCATCATTCTGGTAGACATCGACCGCCGGCTCCCAGCACGGTACCGGCTGCGGGCCATCGAGCGTGAAGAAACGGCGCCGCAACTGCTCGCCTCCCTGCAGCAACTCAAGGGCCTCAGCCCACATCCAGAAGCTTCGCTCGCGCGATCGCATGTGCCACCTTCCCTCGCCGGAGCCGGCGTCCATTGCCCGTGTCCACCCGCAGTATAGCGGCAGACCGCGGCTGTGAACCGGCTGGCCGGCAAGCTTGAGCTTGCCGACGGCAAGCGCGATAATCGCGCCTTTTCCGCGGGTCTCGCTGGCGACCCCCCGCAGGGCATCGCCGCTGCGGGCAGCGAGCGGCGATGTGGCAGCTTCGACCCTGCCAGACCGGAAGGACGGCTTGCGCATGCTGTTGATGATCGACAATTACGACTCCTTCACCTACAACCTCGTGCAGTACTTCGGCGAGCTGGGGCAGGAGGTCCGGGTTTTCCGCAACGATGCGATCAGCATCGCCGAGATCGCGCGCCTGGCGCCGGCGCTGTTGGTCATTTCGCCGGGGCCCTGCGCGCCGGCACAGGCCGGCATCTCGTTGACAGCGATCCGCGAGTTTGCCGGCAGGATCCCGCTGCTCGGCGTCTGCCTTGGCCATCAGGCGATCGGCGAGGCATTCGGCGGCCGCGTCGTGCACGCCCGGAAGCTGATGCACGGCAAGGTGTCACCGGTGCACCACAACGCTCAGGGCGTCTTTCGCGGGCTGCCGAGTCCGCTGACCTGTACGCGCTACCATTCGCTCGCCGTCGAGCGCCAGTCGCTGCCGGCGTGTCTGGAGGTCACCGCGTGGACCGACGACGGCGAGATCATGGGCCTGCGCCACCGGACGCTGGCCGTCGAGGGCGTGCAGTTCCACCCGGAGTCGATCCTCACCGAGCATGGCCACGATCTGTTGCAGAACTTTCTCGAGGAGCATGGCAAATGAAGCCGCAGGACGCACTGGCGCGGGTCATCGATCACCGCGAGATCTTCCACGATGAAATGGTGGCGCTGATGCGCCAGATCATGGGTGGCGAGGTGACGCCGGTGATGATCGCCGCGATCATCACCGGGTTGCGGGTCAAGAAGGAGACCATCGGCGAGATCTCGGCGGCGGCGCAGGTGATGCGCGAGCTGTCGACGAAGGTGCAGGTCCGCGAGCGCACGCACCTCGTCGATACCTGCGGTACCGGCGGCGACGGCGCGCAGACCTTCAACATCTCGACGGCGGCGATGTTCGTCGCCGCCGCAGCCGGCGCGCGTGTCGCCAAGCACGGCGGCCGTTCGGTTTCGTCGCAGTCGGGCAGTGCCGATGTGCTCGAGGCGCTCGGCGCCAACATCAGCCTGACGCCGGAACAGGTCGGCCGCTGCGTGGACGAGATCGGCATCGGTTTCATGTTCGCGCCGAGCCACCACAGCGCGATGAAGCACGCCGCGCCGGTGCGCCGCGAACTCGGTGTGCGCACCCTGTTCAACATCCTCGGGCCGCTGACCAATCCGGCGAACGCGCCGCATCAGGTGCTCGGTGTCTTCCATCCCGATCTCGTCGGCATCCAGGTGCGCGTCCTGCAGCGGCTCGGCAGTTCGCACGCGCTGTCGGTCTTCGGCCGCGAAGGACTCGACGAAATCTCGATTTCCGGCGAGACGCTGGTCGGCGAGCTGAAGAACGGTCGCGTCGAGGAATACAGCGTCCATCCCGAACAGTTCAACCTGCCGGTGCACGACCCACGCGTGCTGCGCGTGGCCACCGTCGAGGAGTCGAAGACGATGCTGCTGGCCTCGCTCGAAGGACGCGCCGGCGCCGCGCGCGACATCGTCGCCCTCAATGCCGGTGCCAGCATCTACGTCAGCGGTCGGGCAGCCAGTCTCGCCGACGGCGTCGACCAGGCATTCGAAGCCATTGCCTCGGGCGCGGCGCGGGCCCGCCTCGACGAGTTCGTCGCCTTCACCCAGCGCGTCGCCAGCTGATCGACCGGCCCCTCGCCAGCGCACGTGATGAGTGACATTCTCGACCGCATCCTCGCCGTCAAGCGTGACGAGGTCGCTGCCGCGCAAGCTCGCGTGCCGCTGGGCGAACTGCGCGCCCGCGCCGAAGCGGCGCCGCCCGTGCGCCCCTTCGTCGGCAGCCTGCGCCGACGGATCGCCGCCGGCGAAGCGGCGGTGATCGCCGAGATCAAGAGGGCGAGTCCGTCGCGCGGTGTCCTGCGCGCCGACTTCCGGCCGGCTGGGATCGCCGCCAGTTATCAGCGGCATGGCGCGGCATGCCTGTCGGTGCTGACCGATCGGCAGTTCTTCCAGGGGTCGCCCGGCTTCCTGCAGGAAGCGCGTGCCGCCTGCGAGCTGCCGGTTCTGCGCAAGGACTTCCTGGTCGACCCCTATCAGCTCTACGAAGCGCGGGCGATGGGCGCCGACGCCGTCCTGTTGATCGTTGCCGCGCTCGACCTGCCGGCGCTGCGCGACTTCGAGGCGCTCGCCGACGGCCTCGGAATGGCGGTGCTGGTCGAAGTGCATGACCGCAGCGAACTCGATCTCGCGCTGCAGCTCGCGACACCGCTGCTCGGCATCAACAACCGCAACCTGCGCAGCTTTGCCGTCAGCCTGCAGACGACGCTCGAGCTGCTGCCCGAAATTCCCGCCGACCGCCTCGTCGTCACCGAGAGCGGGATCCTCGCCCGAGCCGACGTGCGCCTGATGCGTGCGCACGGCGTGCACGCCTTCCTCGTCGGCGAAGCCTTCATGCGCGCCGAAGAACCGGGCGAGGCGCTCGCCGGGCTGTTCGCCTGAGGCGGACCAAGGCCAGGCTGCCGCTCAGTTGGTTGCCGCCGAGCGGCTGTGCCTGCCGGCACACGGCGCGGGTGCGTGATACGCCAGCGGCTCATCCCGGCCCGAAGCCCAGGCCATTTTCAGGGGCGCGAAGGAGCTGCGCTCACGCGTTCATTCACCCTCTGGCGTGATCAGCTGCAGGCGAGGGAAGTAGCTTCGGTAGCGCGTCGCGTCGCGCGTCAGCAAAGGCATGCCCGAGGTCATGGCATGGGCGCCGATGTAGAAGTCCGGCAAGGGTGAGCGCCGATCACCACCCCGCTGCCGATAGACGCGATAGGCCAGACCGGATAGAAAAGCTGCGTCCCAGGGAAGCGACAGGCGCATGAACTCGAAAGAGGCGAGCGCCTCCTCCAGATCCGCGGGCGTGTCGTACACCGCGGAGATCTCGGCGTAGACGATTTGGTTGATCGCCAGGGGCCGCGATTCGGAGAGCGCTGACAGCCTGGCCATCGACCATGCGTACCAGCTGCTCTCGGCTGCCAGAAGATCGATGATGACGCACGAGTCGACCAATACTGGCGTCACGCTTCCGGGTCTCTCAGGAAGGCCATGATCTCGTCGGCGGACTTTCCACGGAAAGCCTGCGTCAGCGGCACCGCGCGCGCGCGCTGGATGGCCGCTTCGAATCTGGCCCGCCGGTCGTGGTCGCTTGCGCGCAGGATGACCTGCTCGTTTTCGTAAACGAATTCGACTTCAGTCTGCGGCAGCAGCCCGGCCGCATGGCGGATCGCCTGTGGTATGGTGACCTGGCCTTTGCTGGTGATACGCATCCTGGGACTCCAACAAGTAAGAGTGCGAGTAAGAATTCTACTTTTTTCCTCGTTGTCCGGCAAGGTGAGCGGCTTGGTCGCGTTGGCGCGCTCAGTCGCAGGGTGGCAGAACAACCGGTTGAATCTTTTCTCGCGAGAATTCTGCCGCCTGTTGCGAAAAACCAACAAACACCCGCTGCCCGTCAATGAAAGCGTACACGGCGCTTGCCGCGGCAATTTCGCTTTGCCAGAATCGCCCCAACTTCTCGTTTCTTTTTCGAGAGGTCCGGTTTGGTGAGGCTGCAGTCCGCTTCATCGATCTCAAACCTAGAGGAGATTCACCATGCAAAAGAAACTCATCGCACTGGCAGTCGCCAGCGTGGCTTCGGGCGCCGCTTTTGCCCAGACCAACGTCACGATGTACGGTATTGCTGACGCCGGCTATGTCTATAGCTCGGGCGACGCCGGCTTCCTGAACGGCACCAACAAGTTCAGCGGCATCCAGTCCGGCCTGCTGAGCGGCTCGCGTCTCGGCTTCCGCGGCGAAGAAGCTCTGGGCAACGGCCTGAAGGCCGTCTTCACCCTCGAGTACTCGCTGAACATCGACAACAACTCCGGCGTCGGCAGCAGCGGCGGCCTGAATGCACGCCAGCAGTTCGTCGGCCTCGCCGGCAGCTTCGGTCAGGTCGCTCTCGGTCGGCAGTATTCGCCCGGCTACCAGGCCACTGCCAACAATGACCCGGCTGGCGGCGCTGCCTTCGAACCGCAGTCGTACATGACCGCGCAGGCCGGCAACACGATCACGCCGAACAGCGGTGCCCGTTGGGACAACGCGCTGACCTACACCAGCCCGAACTGGGGCGGCTTCACCGGCAAGGCGATCTACTCGTTCGGCGAGAACAGCAGCTGCACGGTAGCGACCCCGACCGTTGCCAACCCGGCTGCCACGACCACCTTCACCACCCTCAACGACAACTGCGTGTCGACCACCGACAACAGCCGCTGGGCCCTCGGCGGCAACTTCGCCACCGGCGGTCTGAACATCGACGCCGTCTATCAGGTGCGTCAGAAAGTCAAGCCGGCTGGCGTCCTCAACAACTCGGCCCTCTGGGGTGACGACATCAACGAGTGGTACATCGGTGGTAGCTACGACTTCAAGGTCGTCAAGATCATGGCCAGCTATCAGGACCAGAACGACAAGAACCGCATCAACAACGACAACAGCACGTGGTCGGTCGGCGCGGTCATCCCGTTCGGCAACGCGGCGGTCCATCTCGCGTGGGCGCAGACCGACTTCGACCAAGGCCTGGTCGATGGCAAGAGCAACGGTGCGATGATCGCCGGTACCTACGCCTTCTCGAAGCGCACAACCGCCTACGCCGGTTACGTCTGGAACAAGAACGACAATGACAGCCTCGGCCTCGGCCCGGTTGGTGGCGTCGGTGCTCCGGGCGAGACCAACAACACCTTCCTGGCGGGTATCCGTCACTCCTTCTGATTCGGCGACGATCTCTCGTTGCTGCGAACGGGCGCTTCGGCGCCCGTTTTTTTTGTTCGGGGGGCGGGAGCGCTCCGCCTTCTCGATGCGGGCCGCTCGGCTCAACCGGATTGGCCGCCAGCCATTCCCTTCACTGGGTCTGCCGAAAGTCACTACCCTGATGGTGCTCTGCACGCGATGTGACGAAAACGCAACACTCCTTGTCCGGAAGCCAGAAAGCTGCTCCCATGGCTTGCCGATCGCCCGCACCGCTGCCAGAATCGCGCCATGAAATTCAATAAAGCCGGCGTGCAGGCCACCGCGGCGCCAGCATTGGTGAGAGAAATCTGTCCGGCCTTTCTTAATTGACCCATTGGAGTTGATCTCATGAACAAGAAAATCATCGCCCTCGCAGTATCCAGCCTCGCTTCCGGAGTCGCCGTTGCGCAGAGTAATGTGACGATGTACGGCGTCGTGGACACCATGTATGTTTACAGTCAGGGCGACGCGGGTATCGGCGGCGGCAAGAACAAGTTCAGCGGCTTGGCGGGCGGCGGCGGAACGGCCGGCAACCGTCTTGGCTTCAAGGGCGAGGAAGCCTTGGGTAACGGCCTCAAGGCCGTGTTCACGCTCGAGTACGGGTTGAACATCGACAACAACTCCGGTGTCGGCACCAGCGGGTTGAATGCCCGGCAGCAGTTCGTCGGTCTTGCCGGCAACTGGGGGACCGTCGCTCTTGGTCGTCAGTACGCTCCCGCCTTTGACGCAACCGCCAACAACGACGCGCTGGAAGCGACCGACCTCGGAATCCAGTCCAGCCTGAGCGTCTATTCGGGCAGCACGATCACGCCGAACAGTCCCGCCCGCTTCAACAACGCCATCACCTACACCAGCCCCAATTGGGGTGGCTTCACCGCCAAGGCGATCTATGGTTTTGGCGAGAGTAGGCTTGGCGATACCTGGAGCGACAACGTGAACTCGGTTTGGGACAATGGCAAGCTCGGTCTTGGCCTCAACTACAACAATGGGCCACTGAACGTCGACCTGCTCTACCAGTCCCGGTTGCAGGTGGAGGTGCCGAATTTCGTTCCCGGGGGGACGGCTGTGAAGGCGCCGGGCGGCGGCAGCAGCATCAACGAGTGGTATGCCGGCGCGAACTATGACTTCAAGGTGGTCAAGATCTACGGCAGCTACCAGGCTCTGGACAACAACAACAGCATTGTTGGCCCCGACGTTGGTTTCGGTTCAGGGATCGAGAGCAGCAACATCTGGACGGTCGGTGTCAGCGCTCCGCTCGGCAATGGCGTGTTCGGCTTGAGCTATGGCAGGCTCTCGCTCGACCGCCTGAACAACACGAGCGGTAACAGCTGGGGTTGGGGCGCGATGTACCAGTACAACCTGTCGAAGCGGACGGCTCTCTATGGTGCTTACAGCTACTTCGACAATAGCCGCAACTCGGTTCCGGTCCAGGCGCAGGTAGCCGGGGATGGCGAGGGGATCGGTGCGCGGGGCGAGAACAACTACGCCGTCGGTGCCGGCATTCGCCACAGCTTCTGAGCATCGATCAGGGGACACCCTGTCTGGTCGGACAAGCGGGCGCTTCGGCGCCCGTTTACAGTTCACGCCCAGATTACTCCGAGATTGCGCGCCACAGGCGTTCGCCGGCGCCCCGCCACCATGGTTCTGCCGGGTCGCGGGCAGCGCTCTTCGGCCCTGTGCGTCGCCGCGCTTGCCGGCGTGGATCTGGCGTAGAATCGCGCGCTCCCGCACGTTGCATCGTGCGCCTGAACAGCGGACAGCCCATGCTATTTCCCGACCGGTTCGACGTCATCGTCGTGGGTGGCGGCCATGCCGGCACCGAGGCGGCGCTCGCAGCGGCGCGCATGGGCGTGCGGACGCTGCTGCTGACGCACAACCTCGAAACGCTCGGTGCGATGAGCTGCAATCCGTCGATTGGCGGCATCGGCAAGGGGCATCTGGTGAAGGAGGTCGACGCACTGGGCGGGGCGATGGCGGTGGCTACCGACGAGGCTGGGATCCAGTTCCGCATCCTCAATGCCAGCAAGGGCCCGGCGGTTCGTGCGACGCGTGCGCAGGCCGATCGCGTGCTCTATCGCCAGGCGATTCGCCGCCGGCTGGAGGTGCAGGAGAATCTGACGATCTTCGCCCAGGCCTGCGACGATCTGCTGCTCGACAACGGGCGGGTCGCGGGCGTCGTCAGCCAGCTCGGCATCCGTTTTCCGGCGCGTGCGGTGGTGCTGACCACCGGCACCTTCCTCAACGGCCTGATCCACGTCGGTCTCGCAAACCTCAGCGGCGGCCGGATGGGCGACCCGCCGTCGGTCTCGCTGGCGGCGCGGCTGCGCGAGCTGCAGTTGCCGGTCGGCCGCCTGAAGACCGGCACGCCGCCGCGGCTCGACGGCCGCACGATAGACTTTGCGGCGATGACCGAGCAGCACTCGGATGATCCGCTGCCGGTCTTCTCCTTCCTCGGCGCCGCGAGCCAGCATCCCCGTCAGCTGCCGTGCTGGATCGCCAGCACCAACCAGCAGACGCACGACATCATCCGCGCCAACCTCGATCGCTCGCCGATGTATACAGGGGTCATCGAGGGGGTCGGACCGCGTTACTGCCCGTCGATCGAGGACAAGATCCATCGTTTCGCCAGCAAGGACAGCCACAACGTCTTTCTCGAGCCGGAAGGCCTGGAGACGAACGAGATCTACCCGAACGGGATCTCGACCAGCCTGCCGTTCGACGTGCAACTGGCGATCGTCCGTTCGATTCGCGGTCTCGAGCGCTGTCACATCCTGCGCCCGGGCTACGCGATCGAATACGATTTCTTCGACCCACGGCGCCTGCGTGCCTCGCTCGAGACCAGCGCCATCCCTGGCCTGTTCTTCGCCGGCCAGATCAACGGCACCACCGGCTACGAGGAAGCTGCCGCACAGGGCCTGCTGGCCGGCGCCAACGCGGCGCTGCTGGTGCAGGAAAGGGATGCGTGGACCCCGCGCCGCGACGAGGCCTACCTCGGAGTTCTGGCCGACGACCTGGTCACTCGTGGCGTTTCCGAGCCCTACCGCATGTTCACCAGTCGCGCCGAGTATCGCCTGTCTCTGCGCGAGGACAACGCCGATCTGCGGCTGACCGCGATCGGGCGTCGACTCGGGCTGGTCGACGACCGGCGCTGGGCGGCCTTCTCTGCCAAGCAGGAGGCCATCGCCCGCGAGCAGGAGCGCTTGCGGTCCACCTGGGTCCAGCCCGCCCGGCTGGCTGATGCGGAAGCGCTGCGTGTCTTCGGCAGGCCGCTCGAGCGCGAGTATGCGCTGCACGAACTGCTTCGTCGTCCGGAGGTCAGCTATCCGACGTTGATGACGCTGCGCGTAGACGGTGTCCTCGTCGATGCCGGTCTCGACGATCCGCAGGTCGTCGAGCAGGTCGAGATCCAGGCCAAGTACCAAGGCTACATCGAGCGTCAGCAGGACGAGGTGGCAAGGAAGCAGGCGAGCGAGGAGCTGCGTTTTCCCGACGATTTCGATTTTGCGCAGGTCGGCGGGCTGTCACGCGAGGTACGTGACAAGCTGCAGCAACAGCGCCCGCAAACGCTCGGGCAGGCCTCCCGGATTCAGGGCGTGACGCCGGCGGCGATCTCGATCCTGCTCGTCTGCCTGAAACGCGCGCAGCCAGGCGGCGGCGGAATGCGATCTTCCGGCGAGGCGCGATGAGCCTGTCCGAGCAGCTGGCCGAGGGTGCCGCCTGCCTTGGCATCGAACTGGCGCTGCCGGCACGGCAAAAGCTGCTCGATTACCTGAAGCTGCTCGAGAAGTGGAACAGGGTCTATCGCCTGACCGCGATCGCCGATTCGGCGCAGGCGGTCAGCCATCATCTGCTCGATTCGCTGGCGGTGCTGCCCTTCGTCGGTGGGACGCCGCTGCTCGACGTCGGCAGCGGTGGCGGCATGCCGGGAATCCCGTTGGCGATTGTCCGCCCGGAGTTGCAGGTCGTCCTCGTCGACAGCAACTCGAAGAAGGCGGCCTTTCTGCAGCAGGCGGCGATCGAGCTGGCGCTGGGCAACCTTGCCGTACACTGTCGGCGGGTGGAGGCCCTGCAGCCGAGTGTACGCTTTGCGGCGATCACCGCGCGCGCCTTTGCCGATCTCGGCACGCTGGTTTCGTCCTCACGCCACCTGCTGCGGACGGGCGGCCGCTGGCTGGCGATGAAGGGGCAGCGGCCGGACGACGAGATCGCGCAGCTGCCGGCCGGGGTCCGAGTGGCCGGCGTGCATCGCCTGGCGGTACCCGGGGTTGGCGCGGAGCGCCACGTGGTGGTGATCGAGAGTGATACAGCAGCATGCAGGGGAGAGTCCAGTTGGCAACAGTCATCGCAGTGACCAATCAGAAGGGCGGTGTTGGCAAGACCACGACCGCTGTCAACCTTGCCGCCTGTCTGGCTGAACTCGGGCAACGGGTGCTGCTGATCGACCTCGATCCGCAGGGCAACGCCACCACCGGTTGCGGGGTGGTCAAGCGGGAGGCCATGCCGACCGTCTATCAGGTGCTGATCGGGAGTTCAACGTTGCTGGGTACCTGCCTGAGGACCGACTTCGCCTTCGACCTGCTGCCGGCGAATCGGGAACTCGCCGGCGCCGAAGTCGACCTGATCGAACTCGTCCGGCGCGAGTATCGCCTGCGCGAAGCGCTGGCGGCGGTTCGCGGCAGTTATGATTTCATCCTCCTCGATTGTCCGCCGGCGCTCAACCTGCTGACGGTCAATGGCCTGGTGGCTGCCGATCGGGTGATGATCCCGATGCAGTGCGAGTATTACGCCCTCGAGGGCCTGACCGACCTCGTCGCGACGCTGAAGAAGGTGCGCGCGCACCTCAACCCCGTGCTGGAAATCGAGGGGCTATTGAGGACGATGTTCGACCCACGTTCGACGCTGACGCAGCAGGTGTCACGCGATCTCGAGGGGCACTTCGGTGGCAAGGTCTATCGCACGATCATCCCGCGCAACGTCAGGCTGGCGGAAGCGCCCTCGCATGGCAAGCCGGCGATCGCCTTCGATCGCGCATCGAAGGGAGCGCAAGCCTACCTCGCGCTCGCCCACGAAACGTTGGCGCGGCAGCGTGGCCAGGCCGCCACTGCGAAAGAACCGCCCGTCACTGCGGGAGGGAGGCGATGAAGATGAAGGGACTCGGGCGCGGGCTCGATGCGCTGCTGGCTGGCGACGAGGCGGACAAGCGCGAGCAGCAGCGGACCCTGCCGGTTGCCTTGATCCAGCCAGGCAAGTATCAGCCGCGAACCCGGATGGACCCCGCTTCATTGGAGGAGTTGGCGGCGTCGATCAGGGCACAGGGGCTGATGCAGCCGATTCTCGTCCGCCCGATCGCCGCCGAGCGGTACGAGATCATTGCCGGCGAGCGGCGCTGGCGGGCCGCGCAGATGGCTGGCCTGAACGAGGTGGCCACCCTGATCCGGGAGATTCCGGACGAGGCGGCGCTGGCGATGGCGCTGATCGAGAACATCCAGCGCGAGAACCTCAATCCGCTCGAGGAGGCGCTCGGCCTGCAGCGGCTGATCGACGAGTTCGCGATGACGCACCAGCAGGCTGCCGATGCGGTCGGGCGCTCGCGACCGGCAGCATCGAACCTGCTGCGTCTGCTGCAACTCGCGCCACCGGTGCAGGAACTGCTGCTGCGGGGCGAGATCGACATGGGCCATGCGCGGGCACTGCTGCCGTTGGCCGGCGCGCAGCAGGTGCAACTGGCGCAGCGCGTGGTGCACAAGGGGTTGTCGGTGCGTGAGGCCGAGCGCCTGGTGCAGCATGCGTTGCAACCGCCGAAGGCCGTGGCGTCGGTACGGCCAGACCGTGACCTGCTGCGTCTGCAGGACGAACTCGCCGACCTGCTGGGCGCTCAGGTGGCTATCCGTGCCAACCGAAGGGGAGCCGGCAAGGTTCTGATCGACTTCGGGGATCTCGACCAGCTCGAGGGTATCCTGCAACGCCTGCGTCATTGACGCGGTGCACCATGTAGGCCCCTGAACGGCCGCCTGAACAGCCCTGCAAGCCAGATGCAGTCAAGGAATCGAAACTTTTTTGCATGTGCGGTTTGATTCCGCTTTGCGAGTCTGGTATCCTGCGAACGTTTTGGAGGGGCTAGCTGTGCATCCACAGGTCCGCTGGATCCTCCGCTGCCAGTTTGTGGTGACGCTGGCGGCGGCCATCCTGGCTGGACTGGCAGCAGGCCTTGATGCAGCCGTTTCCGCAGTGCTCGGTGGTGGCATCGCCATGGCAAGCGCTTTTGCCTATGCCTGGCGCGCCTTGCGGCCATCCGGGAAGACAGCGGCGGACGCGCGCAAGGCCTTCAATGCGCAGGTGGCTGGCGAGGCTTACAAGTTCGCGGTGAGCCTTCTGCTGTTCGCGCTGGTCTTCAAGACCTATGCACAGCTCGCCGCCTTGCCGCTCTTCCTGGCCTATGCGGCAACGATTGTCGTTTACTGGATGGCGCTGCTCCGGCAGCAATAGTCGAACAGGGGGAATTCATGGCTTCGGGCGAACCGCTCACAGCGAGTGCTTACATCGTTCACCACCTGACCAACCTGACCGTCGGCCAGGGATTCTGGGCCCTGCACCTTGATTCGCTGATCGTCTCCGGCCTGCTCGGCCTGGTCGCCTTCGTCGGCATGGCCATGCTGGCGCGCAAGGCGACGGCGGGAGTCCCCGGCAGGATGCAGGCCTTCGTCGAGATGCTGGTTTCGTTCATCGATCAGCAGGTGAAGGATACCTACCACGGCAAGAGCCCGCTGGTGACGCCGATGGCGATCACCATCTTCGTCTGGGTGCTGCTGATGAACGCCATGGACCTTATCCCGGTCGATTTCGTGCCGATGCTGCTCGGTGCGGCCGGGGTTCCCTATTTCAAGGTCGTGCCGACCACCGACCCAAACCTGACCTTCGGCATGTCGCTGAGCGTCTTCGTCGTCATGATCGTCATGGGCTTCAAGGTGAAGGGGTTCGGCGGCTTCATGCACGAGGTGTTCACCGTTCCCTTCGGCGCCAAGATGGCGCCGGTCAACCTGCTCTTCCGCCTCATTGAGGACATCGCCAAGCCGATCTCGCTCTCGCTGCGTCTGTTCGGCAACATGTACGCCGGCGAGATGGTCTTCATCCTGATCGCCCTGCTGGGCATCTGGCAACTGCCGCTCGCTCTACCCTGGGCGCTGTTCCACATCCTGATCATCACCCTGCAGGCTTTCGTCTTCATGATGTTGACCATCGTGTACCTGTCGATGGCCAGCGAGTCGCATGGTTAGCGGCCCGCTTGCCTTGCACCGATCACCGGTTTGATCCACGCGTTGTCCCCGTTTAACCCGTTTAACCCGTTTAGCATGTCTTACTAGGAGAGACTAATGGAAGCTGCTCTGTCAATGTTGCTCGGTAACACCGCCATCGCCGTCGCCATCCTCATCGGCGCGGGCGCTCTTGGTACCGCCATCGGTTTTGGTCTGCTTGGTGGCCGCTTCCTCGAAGGTGCAGCCCGGCAACCGGAAATGATCCCGACTCTCCAGGTCAAGATGTTCATCGTTGCCGGTCTGCTCGACGCGGTCACCATGATCGGTGTCGGTATCGCTCTCTTCATGCTGTTTGCCAACCCCTTCATCGCCGTCGTCAAGGGCTGATCGCTACTCCTTGCCGACAAACTTTTGACAGGAGGTTAGCGTGAACATCAACGCAACGCTGATTGGCGAGGCGATCTGGTTCGCCGTCTTCATCTGGATCACGATGAAGTACGTCTGGCCGCCGCTGGCGAAGGCCATGTCTGATCGCCAAAAACTGATTGCCGACGGGCTTGCCGCCGGTGAGCGTGGCAAGCACGAGCTGGAACTGGCTGGCAAGCGGTCCGCCGATGCCCTGCGCGACGCCAAGGCGAAGGCCGCGGAGATCATCGCAGCAGCCGAGAAGCGCGGTGCGCAGATGGTCGAGGAAGCGAAGGTCGCGGCCAAGGTCGAGGCGGACAAGGTCGTTGCCGCGGCCAAGGCGGAGATTGCACAACAGGTCGAGCAGGCGAGGGCGGAGTTGCGCGGCCGGGTTGCCGACCTGGCGGTGGCTGGCGCCGAGCAGATCCTGAAGCGTGAGGTGGATGCCAAGGCCCATGCCGAGATGCTGACCGCACTCAAGCAGGAACTCTGAGATCATGGCCGAACTCGTTACCATCGCGCGCCCCTACGCCGAGGCGGTCTTCCGGATGGCGCTGGAGAACAAGGCGCTGGCGGCCTGGTCCGAGCGGCTGTCGCTGCTTTCCGCAATCGCCTCGAATGAGCAGATGCGTGCCTGCATCGGCAATCCAGAACTCTCGGCCGCGCAGAAGAGCGCGCTCTTCAAGTCGCTGGCCGGCAAGGCACTTGAAGGCGGTGAGGCCAATCTGATCGACGTCCTCGCCAGCAACGAGCGGCTTGCCGCACTGCCCGAGATCGCTGGTCTCTTCGAAGGGCTCAGGGCTGCACAGGAAGGCGTCAGGGAAGCCACGATCTACAGCGCTTTCCCGCTTGACGAACAGCAGCGCAAGACTCTGGTGAGCGACCTGGAAGCACGCTTCAAGACCCGGCTGACTGCCGAAGTGGTCGTCGATCAATCGCTGATCGGCGGCGTCAAGATTGTGGTTGGCGACCAGGTGCTCGATACCTCCGTGCTCGGAAAGATCGAGAGCCTGCGGTTGGCGCTCAAGAATTAGGAGAATTTCCATGCAGTTGAATCCTTCCGAAATCAGCGAACTGATCAAGAGCAAGATCGAGAATCTTGCGATCAGCGCCGATCTGCGCACCCAGGGCACCGTCGTTTCGGTGACCGATGGCATCTGCCGTGTCTACGGCCTGACCGACGTCATGCAGGGTGAGATGCTCGAGTTCCCGGGCAACACTTTCGGCATGGCGCTCAACCTCGACCGCGATTCGGTCGGCGCCGTCGTCCTCGGTGAATACGACCAGATCAGCGAAGGCGACACCGTCAAGACCACCGGCCGCATCCTCGAAGTTCCCGTCGGTCCCGAACTCCTTGGCCGCGTGGTCAACTCGCTCGGGCAGCCGATAGACGGCAAGGGTCCGATCAACGCCAAGCTGACCGACAAGATCGAGAAGGTCGCACCCGGTGTCATCTGGCGCAAGTCCGTCTCGCAGCCGGTGCAGACCGGCCTCAAGTCGATCGACGCCATGGTGCCGATCGGCCGCGGCCAGCGCGAACTGATCATCGGCGACCGGCAGACCGGCAAGACCGCGGTTGCCGTCGATACGATCATCAACCAGAAGGGCCAGGATCTCATCTGCATCTACGTTGCCGTCGGGCAGAAGGCCTCGACGGTCGCCAACGTCGTTCGCAAGCTCGAAGAGAACGGCGCCATGGAGTACACCATCATCGTCGCCGCAACCGCTTCCGAGTCGGCCGCCTTGCAGTACATCGCGCCCTACTCGGGCTGCACGATGGGCGAGTACTTCCGCGATCGCGGCCAGGATGCGCTGATCATCTACGACGACCTGACCAAGCAGGCGTGGGCCTACCGCCAGGTCTCCCTGCTGCTGCGCCGGCCGCCGGGTCGCGAGGCCTATCCGGGTGACGTCTTCTACCTGCACTCGCGCCTCCTCGAGCGCGCGGCGCGCGTCTCGGCCGATTGGGTCGAGCGTTTCACCAACGGCGAGGTCAAGGGCAAGACCGGCTCGCTGACCGCACTGCCGGTCATCGAGACGCAGGCGGGCGACGTATCCGCCTTCGTGCCGACGAACGTCATCTCGATCACCGACGGCCAGATCTTCCTCGACACCGACCTCTTCAATGCCGGTATCCGTCCCGCCATCGACGCCGGCATCTCGGTCTCCCGGGTTGGCGGTGCGGCGCAGACGAAGGTCATCAAGAAGCTCGGCGGTGGCGTGCGCCTGGCACTCGCCCAGTACCGCGAACTCGCAGCCTTCGCACAGTTTGCCTCCGACCTCGACGAGGCCACCCGCAAGCAGCTCGACCGCGGCCGGCTGGTGACCGAGCTGATGAAGCAGCCGCAATATTCGCCGCTCACCATCTCCGAGATGGCGATCACGCTGCATGCGGTCAACAAGGGCTACTTCGACGACGTGGATGTCAAGAAGGCGCTTGCCACCGAGAAGCAGATGCACGGTTTCGTCAAGCAGAAGTACCCCGACCTGATCACGAAGATCGAGACCAGCAAGGATCTTGATGCCGACGCCGAGCAGAAGCTGAGCAAGGCGATCGAGGAATTCAAGGCCAATCTGGCCTGATCGAGCGAGGAGATCGCCATGCCCAGCGGCAAGGAAATCCGCACCAAGATCAAGAGCGTCGAGAGTACGCGCAAGATCACCAAGGCCATGGAGATGGTGGCCGCGTCCAAGATGCGCAAGGCGCAGGACAGGATGCGGGCCGCCCGCCCCTATGGCGAGAAGATCCGTGTCGTTGCCGGCAATCTTTCGCACGCACTGACCGACTACCGGCATCCCTTCCTCACCGTGCGCGAGCAGGTGAAGTCGGTCGGCCTGATCACCATCACCTCCGACAAGGGACTCTGCGGCGGCCTCAACACCAACGTGTTGCGCCTCGCTCTGGCCAAGATGAAGGAGTGGGACGCCGAAGGCAAGAAGTTGCGGGTGACGGCGATCGGCAACAAGGGCCTCGGCTTCATGCAGCGTGCCGGCGCCAACATCGTTTCGCAACTCACCGGACTCGGCGATACCCCGCACCTGGAACGGCTCATCGGCCCGGTCAAGGTGCAGCTCGATGCCTACATGAAGGGCGAGATCGACGTTCTCTACATAGGTTTCACGCGTTTCATCAACACCATGAAGCAGGAGCCGACGCTCTACCAGCTGCTGCCACTGGCTGGTGATCTGGTTGGTGGCCAGGGGAACCGCTGGGACTACCTTTACGAGCCCGATGCCAAGACGGTGATCGACGATCTTCTCGTGCGCTACGTCGAGGCGATGATCTATCAGGCCGTCGCCGAGAACATGGCGTCCGAACAGAGCGCGCGCATGGTGGCAATGAAGTCGGCATCGGACAACGCCAAGAACGTCATCGGTGAGCTCAAGCTGGTTTACAACAAGGCTCGCCAGGCAGCGATTACCAAAGAGCTTTCGGAGATCGTCGGCGGCGCAGCGGCTGTCTGACCACGGATAATCAGTTTATTGTTTAGGGATACGACGATGAGTCAAGGAAACATTGTTCAGTGTATCGGCGCCGTGGTGGATATCCAGTTCCCGCGTGACGCGATGCCCAGGATTTACGACGCGCTCGAGCTCGACAAGGCGGAAGAGTCGGACATGTGCGAAGCCGATCTGGTCTTCGAGGTGCAGCAGCAGCTCGGCGACGGCATCGTCCGCACCATTGCCATGGGGTCGTCGGACGGATTGCGCCGCGGCATGAAGGTGAACAACACCGGTAGCGGGATTTCCGTGCCGGTAGGCGACGCGACCATCGGCCGGATCATGAACGTCCTCGGGCGGCCGATCGATGAGGCGGGCCCGATCGCCACCGACGAGCGGCGCGAGATCCACCAACTGGCACCGAAGTTCGACGAGCTGTCGCCGTCGGTCGACCTGCTGGAAACCGGCATCAAGGTCATCGACCTCGTCTGCCCCTTCGCCCTCGGTGGCAAGGTCGGCCTCTTTGGCGGCGCCGGTGTCGGCAAGACCGTCAACATGATGGAGTTGATCAACAATATCGCCAAGCAGCGTTCGGGTCTGTCGGTTTTTGCCGGCGTTGGCGAGCGGACGCGTGAAGGCAACGACTTCTATCACGAGATGAAGGAGTCGAACGTACTTGACAAGGTGGCGATGGTCTTCGGCCAGATGAACGAGCCGCCCGGCAACCGCCTGCGTGTCGCGCTGACGGGTCTGACCATGGCCGAGCGTTTCCGCGACGACGGCCGCGACATCCTGTTCTTCGTCGACAACATCTATCGCTACACGCTGGCCGGTACCGAGGTTTCGGCGCTGCTTGGCCGGATGCCTTCTGCCGTCGGTTATCAGCCGACGCTGGCGGAGGAAATGGGGCGCCTGCAGGAGCGGATCACCTCGACCAAGGTGGGTTCGATCACCTCGATCCAGGCGGTCTATGTGCCTGCCGACGACTTGACCGATCCGTCGCCGGCAACGACCTTCCTGCACCTCGACTCGACCGTCGTCCTGTCGCGCGACATCGCCTCGCTGGGTATCTATCCGGCCGTCGATCCGCTCGACTCGACCTCGCGCCAGCTCGATCCGCAGGTCGTTGGCGAGGAGCACTACAGCGTCGCCCGCGCGGTCCAGATGACGCTGCAGAAGTACAAGGAATTGCGTGACATCATCGCCATTCTCGGCATGGACGAGCTGTCACCCGAGGACAAGCTGGCGGTGTACCGGGCACGCAAGATCCAGCGCTTCCTGTCGCAGCCATTCCACGTTGCCGAGGTGTTCACCGGTTCGGCAGGCAAGTTCGTTCCGCTCAAGGACACGATCAAGGGCTTCAAGATGATCGTCGACGGTGAGTGTGACAACATCCCCGAACAGGCCTTCTACATGGTGGGTGGCATCGAGGAGGTCTTCGAAAAGGCCAAGACCCTTTAAGGCGCCGATCGGGCAACGTCGCGCCGTCGCCAGCTCGCGGCCGGCGGCGCGACCCAGCAAGGAAATACCATGGCAATCAGAGTACATGTTGACGTCGTCAGCGCCGAGGAACTGATCTTTTCCGGCCAGACCGATTTCGCCGTCTTTCCCGGCGAGGCCGGCGAGTTGGGCATCTACCCGAAGCACACCCCGTTGCTGACGCGCATCAAGCCCGGCACCGTTCGTCTGAAAGTCCCGGACCGCGATGAGTACGAACTGGTGTACGTGTCGGGAGGCATGCTGGAAGTACAGCCGGAACTGATTACCGTTCTCGCCGACACGGCGATCCGGGCGCACGACCTGGACGAAGCGAAGGCGGCCGAGGCCAAGCGTCGGGCGGAAGAGGCGCTGCGCGATCGCACCTCGGACATCAATCTGGCGACGGCGGAAGCGGAACTGGCACAGGCAGTGGCCCAGTTGCAGGCCATCAAGAAACTGCGCAACCGTCATTAGCAGCTGCTGTCGGCGACAGCAGCCAGCAGCCAGGGGCAGCCGCCAGAGCGGCTGCCCTTTGTTCGTCAGGGGCCCTGGCGGCTCGCTTCCAGCCTGCGCAACCTCTTCTCGATGCGCGCGAGGTCGTCACGAAGCAGATCGACCTCGTCGCAGAAGCCGTGGACGTCGCGTCGATTGGCGATCTCCGCCGCTTCCTCGGTCAGGTACTCTGCAACCGCGCCTGCCAGCCTGCTGGCCGCCTGCCAGTGCCAGCGGGCGAAATGCCCGGCCAGCTGCAGACCCCGACGGGCGGCGATGTCGCCGACCAGCTGCGACAGATCCTCCTCGATATCCCAGCGCAGGTTGCCGAAAACCTGGCCCAGGGTCTGCGCCAGATCGGCCGAGCCGGCGATCGTCGCCGCCGCGAACACCGCAGCCCGGTCGCCAAGAAGCCGGGCCGGAGCGTCTGCGGGAAGTTCGATGCTGACCGTCGGGCTCATTCCGGCCGCGTCCCGTTGCAGCAGCCCGTGCTCGTCGATGACCACCCGCAGGAACTCGCGTCCACCAAGGTGCAGGCTTGCGGTCTTGCCGGCAAATGTGGCGAGGCGTTCGCGTGCCCAGTCGTCGGCTGCCAGCAGGTGGTTGGCGAAAGGCAGCACGACCGGGGCGATCATCGCGCGGCGGCCAGCTTCAGAACTTGAAGCCGCGGTGCAGCGCCACGACACCCAGTGCAAGGTTGAAGTATTCGACGTTTTCCAGTCCGGCCTGCGCCATCAGTTCCTTGAGAGCCTGCTGGTCGGGGTGGACACGAATCGACTCCGCCAGGTAGCGATAGCTCGCCCCGTCACCGGTGACCATCTGGCCAAGGCGCGGGATCAGCTTGAAGGAGTAGAAATCGTAAGCTGGCGCCAGCGGCTTCCAGACCTGGGAAAACTCGAGTACGAGCAGCCGCCCGCCGGGGCGCAGCACGCGCCGCATCTCGGCCAGCGCGACGTCCTTGTGCGTCATGTTGCGCAGACCGAAGGCGACGGTCACGCAATCGAAGTGCTCATCGGGAAATGGCAGCCTCTCGGCGTCACACTGCGCCACGGCAACGATGAAACCCTTGTCGGCCAAGCGATCGCGGCCACGAGCCAGCATGGCGTGGTTGATGTCGGTCAGCCACACCTCTCCTTCGCCAGACAGTCTCCTGGCGAATGCCAGTGCCAGGTCGCCGGTCCCGCCGGCAACGTCGAGTATGCGCCAGCCGGGGCGGACGCCACTCTTGGCGATCGTGAACGCCTTCCAGAGGCGGTGCAGGCCTGCCGACATGAGGTCGTTCATCAGGTCGTAGCGCTCGGCGACCGAATCGAAGACATCCGCGACGTGCCGGGCCTTCTGGTCCTCGGCGACTTCCTGGAACCCGAAGTGTGTCATGCTCTTGTCGCTGGTCATCCCCCCCGCCCCGGAACGTGGTCGTCGTCAGGATTTCTTGCAGCCGCCAGTCACCTTGGCGGACGGTGCCGCGGGCGGTGCCGCGCCATCGCGGCTCGCGCCGGCGAGTCGCAGGCGATCCAGGTAGCTCTGCCAAAGCGTGTCATGATTCCGGCCCAGGTCATAGAGCAGATCCCACGAATACAGTCCGCTGTCGTGCCCGTCGGAGAAGACCGGCCGGATAGCGTAGTTGCCGACCGCCTCGACTCGCTCGATGTCAACCATGCGCTTGCCGACCTGCAGGACCTCCTGCCCCGGTCCATGGCCGCGTGCCTCCGCCGACGGCGTGAAGACGCGCAGGAACTCGTAGCTCAACTGGAACTTCTCGCCGCCATCGAAGCTCACTTCCAGCAGGCGCGACTTCTGGTGCAGCTTGATCTCGGTCGGGATTCTGGTACTTGCGTCCAGGCCAGCCATTGCGGTCTCGGTGAGGATTGACGACGCCACATGATAACGCAAAAGCAGTGCACCGGCCGCGGTGGGATGCCAGCTGCGGTCGGATCGAGGCGTCGCCGGCATTCCTCGGGTCGGTGGGCAGCCGCGCGCAGCTGCTAGAAGGCGACGAAGCTCACCCGCTCGAAATCCGGTCCATCGCCGGTCACGTGTTGCAGCCGGACGCGCGTCAGCCCTTCGTCGTAGACTTCGAGCACTCGCTGCGGGCGATACCAGCCACGGGGAATGATCAGCGTCGGCTCCGAACCCATCGCCGGCAGCGCCGGCAGCAGGAAGGCACGGCTGAAGAGCGCGGATGCATCGGCATCGATGCCCAGCATGCGGGCGGCGATGGCCCGAGGTCTGCCGGGCAGGGCCGCGACCCCGACCGTCAGGCTGTCGTCGCTCTCCTGCATCAGCCAGATGACCTGCGCCAGCAGGTAGGAGTGGCCATCATGGGGGCAAAGTGCAAGCAACTGGCCTCCTTCGATCCTCGTGCCAGCGAGCGAGCGCAGCATGCGGAAGCCGTTGGCGCACTGATCGACAACGGTCCAGTTGTCGAGGTGGAGTCCCAACTGGGACTGGCGGACCTCGAGAACCTGGGTCGGATCCAGCATGTGGCGAAAGGCGAACAGGCTGTCGAAATCCTGGCGTGAATAGGCGTTGCCACTTTCCGGCTGACTGAACTCGCTGCCCGAAATGTGGAAGTGCATGCCGACGAAGCCGGTACATACCTTGGCGGTGCCCGCGGCATCATGGCGACGGAAGCGGCGCCCGGAGCGCATCAGGCACCACGGTCGATAGAGCCGGTTGAGCAGGCGTTGGCACTGTCCGGTACTGCAGTCTTCACCAAGTCCCAGTTGTGCCGGTGCGATGCGCTGCTGCAGTTGCGTCCTCGCGGCGCTGATCTGCATCGCCAGACGAGAGCTGTCCAGGCGGCGGAGATGGTCGGTCACCGGGCCACCGACTGGGTCCCGCAGGCCGCCATCGTGCATCAGATCGACCACCAGCGCCGGCAGTGGTTCACCAGCGACAGGGGGCTGGAGACTGACCAGTGGTGCCCAACTGTTCGCCCAGCGGCGCACGAGACCGAGATCGACGGCGGAGAGGCTGTAGGGGCCGGCGAGTTCGAGCAGCAGCAGGGCGACGGTGGCCGCCATGCAATGCGTGCTGCGCCCATGGCAGTCGAGAGAATCGGCGACCGGCAGGGTTGCGATGCCCCATTCCTCGGCGCTGGCGTAGTAGCCGTGCAGGTTCAGCCACAAGCCTGCCGGCAATTGTCGGCGGGCTCGAAAGTGCTCGGTGATGGCCATGCCGGTGTAGTAGATGCAGCGATGCAGGATCAACGCCAGGCGCTCGGCCTGCGCAGCGCTGTCGCCGGGCCCCTGCAGTTGTGCGCAATGGGCGTAGGCGCGAGCCGCCTTGAGCCAGGTTCCAACCACTTGCCGGAAGGCTTCCTCCTCGCTGCGACCGAGCGGCAGAGCCTTGTTCGTGTAACGTCGCGCGAGTTCCTCCTCGATGAAGCAGAGCGAGATGCGCGTCTGCTCGAGAAGTTGCAGGTACACGTCGGCAGCGGGCGGGCTCTGCAGCAGGCTGTCGAGGAAGTGGTTGATCTCGCACTCGGCGCGCTCGGAGTTGGCCAGGGGAAGACGCGAAAGAAGCTCGAAGCCGCTCTGCAGGTCGGCGATTCTCATTCCTGCTCGGGCTTCCGCGACGGCTGCATTCATGATGTTCTCCTCATTCTCTTCCATGAAGCGAAGACTAGCGGGTGCGCAGGGCGTTGATGATCTGGTCCGCCAGGTGACGACCGTCGACCGCGCGGCGGAGCGGCGCCTGCGCGCGCTGCGGCGTTGCCCAGACCGGCTGCGGGAAGTGCCGGTCATCCCGCCAGCGTGGGATCACGTGCCAGTGCAGATGCGGCGTCATGTTGCCGAGGCTCGCGAGATTGATCTTGTCCGGCTGGTAGAGGGCGCGAATCGCCTTCTCGACGCCAAACAGCACGTGCATCAGCCGTATCCGTTCGTCTTCACTGAGATCAGTCATTTCACGCACATGGCGGTTGAGGATGACGCGGCAGAAGCCGGGGTAGTCGGGATCACCGACGGCTACGACACGACACAGCTCGCTCTCCCAGATCACCTCTCCGCCAGGTGATTGGCACAGCTCACAATCCTCGATACGGTGTTCCGGCACCTGCAGACTCCTCGTCGATCACGCGGCGCTCCTGCGCCGGTTTGAGGCGAACGATACGCACGCGGGCGGACCAGCGTTAGGAAATAGGTCACGGACGGGGAGCCGACAGACGCATGCCTGTGGCAAACTTCACGCGTCGTCGCGCAGCGAAACCTGCCCGCAGTGCCGACGTCGACACGTGTGTGCCCGTACCGGCTGGCCGGCGCAGAAGGACGCGCGTGCCGTCGCGGCTCGCGGCGAGCTTGCTGGGGCGACGGCTGGCTGCGGCTGGCTAGAGGAGAACCCGTTCGATGCCGCCATTGCTGGCGGCACTGAGGTAGCGCGCCATCCAGTCCTCGCCGAGCCGCCGGCGGACGATCTCGACGACGGCGTAGTCGGCGACGGTGTCGGCGTCGCCGTTGTAGCGCGACAGTCCCTGCAGGCACGAAGGGCAGGCCGTCAGGAGCTTGACCTCGCCACTGAAACCGCTACTGCGCAGCCTGGCGGCAGCCTTCTCGATCTCTTCCTGCTTGCGGAAGCGGACCTGCGTCGACACGTCCGGGCGCGTCACCGCCAGCGTTCCCGACTCGCCGCAGCAGCGCTCGGACAGTTCGACTGCCTGCCCCATCAGCTGGTTGACCACCTTGATTCCCGGCATCGTGCGCATCGGCGCATGGCACGGGTCGTGGTACAGGTAGCGGCTGCCGCTGGTCCCGGCGAGCCGGACATCCTTTTCGAGGAGATATTCGTGAATGTCGAGCAGGCGGCAGCCGGGGAAAATCTGCTCGAAGTGATACTTCTCGAGCTGGTCCATGCACGTTCCGCAGGAGACGATGATCGTTCGGATATCCAGGTAATTCAGCGTGTTGGCGACGCGGTGAAAGAGCACCCGGTTGTCCGTCGTGATCCGGCGTCCCTGGTCGGCTTCACCGGCTGCCGTCTGCGGATAGCCGCAGCACAGATAGCCCGGCGGCAACACCGTCTGCGCGCCGATCTCCCAGAGGATCGCCTGCGTCGCCAGTCCAACCTGCGAGAACAGCCGCTCCGAGCCGCAGCCCGGGAAATAGAAGACCGCTTCGCCGTCGTAATCGGCGGCGGCAAGTTTTCGCGGGTCACGGATGATCGGCACGATGTGCTCGTCCTCGATGTCGAGGAGCGCACGCGCCGTGCGCTTCGGCAAGCCGGACGGCAGCGGCTTGTTGAGAAAATGAATGACCTGCGAGCGCAGCGTTGGCGCGCCGACCGTCGCCGGCGGCTGCCGGGTCTGGCTGCGCAGCAGCCCCAGCGACACGGCAGCGCGATGTGCCAGCCGCTGTCCCCGGTAGCCCCAGTCGATCATCAGCTTGCGCACGAGCTTGATCGTCACCGGATCCTTCATCGTCAGGAAGGCCATCGCTGCCGCCTTGGCAGGGACGAGCTTCTTTCGTCCCTGTTCGCGCAGCAGGTTGCGCATGCCGATCGAGACGTCGCCGAAGTCGATGTCGACCGGACAGGGGTTGACGCACTTGTGACAGATGGTGCAATGGTCGGCGACGTCGCTGAACTCGTCGAAATGCCGCAGCGAGACGCCGCGGCGAGTCTGTTCCTCATAGAGAAAGGCCTCGATCAGCAGCGAGGTCGCGAGGATCTTGTTGCGTGGCGAGTAGAGGAGGTTGGCGCGCGGCACGTGCGTCGAGCACACCGGCTTGCACTTGCCGCAGCGCAGACAGTCCTTGACCATCGCTGCGATGTGGCCGATCTCGGATTGTTCCATGATCAGCGATTCGGTCCCGAGCAGCGAGAAGGACGGGGTATACGCCCGCGCCAGGTCGCCGCCCGGAAGGAGTTTGCCCTTGTTGAAACGACCGGCGGGATCGACCCTCGACTTGTAGTCGCGAAACGGCTGCATCTCCGCTTCGCTGAGGAACTCGAGCTTGGTCATGCCGATCCCGTGCTCGCCGGAGACGACTCCATCGAGCGCCCGCGCCAGGTGCATGATACGTTCGACGACCGCATAGGCCGCCCGCAGCATCTCGTAATCATCGGAGTTGACCGGTATGTTCGTATGCACGTTGCCATCGCCGGCGTGCATGTGCAGGGCGACGAACAGGCGGCTGCGCAGGACCCGGCGCTGGATCGTCGCGATCTGCTCGAGCACCGGGCGATAGACGACCCCGTCGAAGATGCCCGCGAGCTGCGGCCGGAGCTCGGTCTTCCACGAAACGCGCAGCGAGTGGTCCTGCAGGCGATGGAACAGCGTTGGCGCCGGCGCCTGGTTTTGCAGCGGTCCGGCCGCGATGCCCAATGCGTCGAACTGCCTTTCCGCCTCCGCCAGGGGAAGGTCGAGGTGGTCGAACAGCCATTGCCAGCGGCAACGCACGCCGCTGACTGCCTCCAGCGCCGCCGCACGCCGCTCGCCGACCAGTGCCTCCTCGTCCAGCGCGGCGTCGCCCTGATGCAGCGGCAGGCTGCCGCGCAGGAAGCGCTGCAGCGCATCGCACAGCGCCAGCTTGTTGCGCAGCGACAGCTCGATGTTGATGCGCTCGATGCCGTCACAGTACTCACCCATGCGCGGCAGTGGAATCACCACGTCCTCATTCAGCTTGAAGGCATTGGTATGGCGGGAGATGGCAGCGGTGCGCGCGCGGTCGAGCCAGAACTTGCGCCGTGTTTCGCCGTCGACGGCGATGAAACCCTCGGCGTCGCGCAGGTTGCACAGGCGCACGACATCCGACGCGGCGCGCATCACGGTCGTCTCATCGTCACCGACGATGTCGCCCAGCAGCACCATCTTCGGGCGCCCGGCGGTTTCCGCCCGACGCTTTGCCTTGGTGGCGTAGCCGACGGCGCGCAGGTAGCGCTCGTCGAGGTGCTCGAGGCCGGCAAGCAGGACACCGCTGAGTCTGCCGGCACCGCCGGGCTTGAAGTGATCGGTGATCTCGACGATCGCTGGCACGGCTTCGCGCACTTGGCCGAAGAATTCGAGGCAGACGGTCCGCGTGTGCCGCGGCATCCGATGCAGGACCCAGCGCGCGGCGACGATCAGGCCGTCGGTTCCCTCTTTCTGCACTCCCGGCAGACCGGCGAGGAACTTGTCGGTGACATCCTTGCCGAGGCCGCTGCGGCGAAACTGCACCCCGGGGACCGTGAGGATTTCGGGTTCGCCATAGGGGGTGCGACCGTCGCGTCGCAGGCGCCTGATCTCGAAGCGCACCCATTCCTGCTCGTGGATCTTGCCCAGGTTGTGATCGAGGCGGGTGATCTCCATTTCGTGCCCGGTGGCGTCGACCATCTTCCACCAGGCCAGGTTGTCGAGGGCGGTGCCCCAGAGTACGGCCTTCTTGCCGCCGGCGTTCATCGCGATGTTGCCGCCGATGCACGAGGCCTCGGCGGACGTCGGGTCGACGGCGAAGACGTGGCCGGCAGCAGCGGCGGCTTCGGCGACGCGGGCGGTGACGACTCCGGCGCCGGTGCGGATCGTCGCGCAGGGCCTGTCGCAGCCGGGTAGCGTCAGCTCCTCGACGGCGCCGAGGTCGATCAACTTCTCCGTGTTGATGACGGCGGCGAGCGGGGTCAGGGGGATCGCGCCCCCCGTGTAGCCGGTGCCGCCGCCACGCGGGATGATGCTCAGACCGAGCTCGATGCAGTCACGCACCAGCAGTGCGATCTCCGCCTCGCTGTCTGGATGGAGGACGACAAAGGGATACTCGACGCGCCAGTCGGTGGCGTCCGTGACATGCGAGACGCGCGCCAGCGCATCGAAGGCGATGTTGTCGCGGCGCGTGTGCCTCGCCAGCACGCGGGTGGCCCGGGCACGCAGCCGGGCCGTCTCGGCGAAGTGCCGCTCGAAGTCGTCGACCGCCTTGCCTGCGGCGACCAGCAACTGCTGTACGCGGCTGTTGCCGTGCCGCCGCTTTTCGATCTCGCGCAGGCGATGGCGCAGCGCCTCGACCAGCGCGTCGCGGCGCGGGCCGCTGGCCAGCAGATCGTCCTCGAGGTAGGGGTTGCGCTGCACCACCCAGATGTCGCCGAGCACCTCGTAGAGCATGCGTGCCGACCGGCCGGTGACCCGCTCGGCGCGCAGCTGGTCGAGCAGCAACCACATTTCTTCGCCGAGCAGGCGAATGACGATCTCGCGATCGGAAAACGACGTGTAGTTGTAGGGAATCTCGCGCAGGCGTGCGTTCATGCATGTTCCCGGCGGCTGCCAAAGGACGCATTCTAACTTACCGCAATGCAGCATCGCAGCGTTTGCCGGCTCCTTCGACCGGCGCGCTCAAGCATTGCAGTCGCGCTGCCGTAAGCTAAGATGCCGGATCGAAGGTGTGCCCGGTGGATTGACGAGGAGGAAGCAATCTTGATGACGATCTGTCACGAGTCCGCCCTGTGTGACGAGCCGCAGGTGCCGACGCCGCGGCTGGAGCGCGTGTGATGCCCGTCGCGCCCGCACAGGACACGACGGCCAGCGGCGAGCGCGGCCGGTCCGCTGCCGGTCTGCGCGAGGATCTCCTGCATCACGATCCACTTCTGGCGTGTCTCGTCGAACTGACGCGGCTCCATGGCCGACCGAGTACGCGCGCAGCGTTGTCGGCCGGGCTTCCCTTGGGCGCCGAGCGACTCACTCCTTCGCTCTTCTCGCGCGCGGCTTCGCGGGCGGGGATGGCCAGCCGGATCGTCCGCCGTCCTCTCGATCGCATCGATGGCAGCCTGCTGCCGGTGATCCTGCTGCTCGCGGGCGACGAGGCCTGTGTTCTCCTCGGTTGGCAGGATGACGGCGAAACGGCTCGCCTGCTCTTTGCCGAGGCCGGCCAGGGAGAGGTCCTGCTGCCACGTGCGGTGCTGGGCGAGCGCTACCTCGGCATCGTCATCTTCGCCCGACCGCGCTTCAGCTTCGATGCCCGCACGCCGGAAGTCGGCCAGGTGGCCGATCGTCATTGGTTCTGGGGGGCGCTTCTCGAACAACGGGGCCTTTACCGCGACGTGCTCGGTGCCGCGCTTCTGGTCAATGTTTTCGCCCTGGTCATGCCGCTGTTCGTGATGAACGTCTACGATCGCGTCGTTCCCAACAACGCCACCGACACGCTGTGGATGCTGGCGCTTGGCGTGCTCCTGGTGATCGCCATGGACTACATGCTGCGCCTGCTGCGCGGCCGCTTCATCGACCTCGCCAGCGCGCGCATCGACGTCAAGCTGTCGGCGTTGATCATGGAGCGGGTTCTCGGCATGCGCCTCGAGACGAGACCGGCGTCGGTGGGCTCCTTCGCTGCCAACCTGCGTTCGTTCGAATCGGTGCGCGACTTCATCGCCTCGGCCACCGTCTCGGCGTTGATCGATCTGCCCTTCGCGCTGATCTTCCTGCTGCTGATCGTCTGGATCGCCTGGCCCCTGGTCCTGATCCCGTTGCTGGGCCTGGTCGTCGGCGTGGTCTACGCCTATCTCGTGCAGCACCGGATGCACGAGCTGGCGGAAACGACTTACCGCGCCGCGGCGCAGCGCAATGCCGCACTGATCGAGAGCCTGACGGCGCTGGAGACGATCAAGACGCAGTGTGCCGAGGGTGTCGTCCAGAACAAGTGGGAGCGGACGACGGCATTCCTCGCGCGCAGCGGGGTGCAACTGCGCCTGCTGTCGTCGTCGGCCAGCAACGGTGCGGCAGCGGTGACGCAGGTGGTCAGCGTCGCACTGGTGATCGGCGGTGTCTACCTGATCCAGGAACGCCTGCTGACCATGGGCGGGCTGATCGCCATCAGCATGCTCGGTGGCCGCGCCATCGCGCCGCTGGCGCAGGCAGTCGGACTGCTGATGCAGTATCAGAATGCGCGCATGGCCCTGTCCTCACTGGACCAGATGATGGCGCAGCCGATCGAGCGCCCGGACGCGACGGCCTTTGTCCATCGACCGGAACTCAGCGGCGAGATCGAGTTCCGTGACGTTTCGTTCAGCTATCCGGAGCAGGGCGAAGCGGCGTTGCGCAACGTCTCGCTGCACATCGTACCGGGCGAGCGCGTCGTCATCATCGGCCGCACCGGCTCCGGCAAGAGCACGCTGCAGAAGCTGATGCTCGGTCTCTACCAGCCGAGCGGCGGCGTCGTCCGCATCGACGGCATCGACCTGCGTCAGCTCGATCCGGCTGACCTGCGGCGCAACATCGGTTGCGTCGGCCAGGATGCGACCCTCTTCTACGGTACCCTGCGCGAAAACATCGCCATCGGCGCACCCTACGCCGACGATGAGGCGATCGTCGCCGCCGCCGAGGTCGCTGGCCTGGCACCGTTCGTCAATCGCCATCCGAAGGGCTTCGACATGCTCATCGGCGAGCGCGGGGAATCGCTCTCGGGAGGTCAGCGGCAGGAGGTGGCGATCGCCCGCGCGGTCCTGCTGGATCCGCCGATCCTGTTGTTCGATGAACCGACCAGCGCGATGGATTTCTCGACCGAGCAGGCTTTCAAGGAGCGCCTGATGCGCTTCGCGGCGCACAAGACGGTGGTCCTCGTCACCCATCGGACGAGTCTGATCGACCTTGCGACGAGAATCGTCGTCGTTGATGAGGGTCGCATCGTCGCCGATGGACCGCGCGCAGAGGTCGTCGCCGCCCTGCAGTCCGGCCGGGTCGGACGGGCGACGCCGTGAGCAAGCCGCCGCTCGTCCTCCTGCGTCGTCTCCTCGGCGGACTCGAGTGGCTGCGGTCGCGCCTGCAGCCGGCCTTCGACTCCTGGGTGAATCGTGCGATCAACGTTGAGAAGGAGCGCGAGCAACAGGGTTTTGCCGCCGACAGCGATTACGCGATCCTGCAGCAGGAGCCTCTGCGGGCGCGTGTTCTGCTGAAGTCGATTGCAGTCGCTTTCGCCGTGTTCGTCATGTGGGCAGCGGTGACGCGGGTGGACGAGGTGACGCGTGGCGAGGGCAAGGTCATCCCTTCGCGCCAGTTGCAGGTGCTGCAGAGTCTCGACGGTGGCGTTGTGGACGAGATCCTGGTTCACGAAGGGGATATCGTCGAGCCCGAGCAGATCCTGCTGCGTATCGACCAGACGCGCTTCGTCTCGTCGGTGCGCGAGAGCCGCGTGCAGTACACAGCGCTGGTGGCCAAGGCCGCACGCTTGCGGGCCCTCGCCGAAGGTGGTGCGTTTGCGGTTCCGGACGAGGTTCTGCAGGAGGACCCGAAGACTGCCGAAGAGGAGCGACGCCTGTACGAGTCCCGGCGCAGCGAACTCGAGACGACGATCTCGATCGCTCGCCAGCAACTCGCGCAGCGTCAGCAGGAACTGGTCGAGGTGCGCGCCAGGCACGAGCAGGCGACCAAGGCGCATGAACTGGCGGCACGGGAACTCGCGGTGACGAAACCGCTGATCGGCTCGGGTGCCGTATCGGAAGTCGAACTGCTGCGCCTCGAGCGCGACGTGGCGCGATTCCGCGGCGAGCGTGAAATGGCTGCGGCGCAGATCGGTCGCCTGCAGTCGGCCATCAACGAAGCCAACCGCAAGATCGAGGAAGTCACACTGGCCTTTCGCAACGAGGCCGGCAAGGAACTGGGGGAGACGATGGCTCGTCTGAAAAGCCTCGCCGAAGGAGGGGTCGGCCTCTCCGACAAGGTCAGCCGATCGGTCCTGCGTTCCCCGGTCAAGGGAACGGTCAAGCGTCTGTTGGTCAATACGGTCGGTGGTGTGGTCCAGCCGGGGAAGGACATCGTCGAAATCGTCCCGCTGGAGGATAACCTCCTTCTCGAAGCGCGTGTCCATCCGCGTGACATCGCCTTCCTGCATCCGGGTCAGAAAGCCGTCGTCAAGTTCACGGCCTACGATTTCGCCATCTACGGCGGTCTCGAAGGCAAGCTGGAGCACATCGGTGCCGACACCGTGATCGACGACAAGGGCAATGCGTTCTACGTCGTTCGTGTACGCACGCACCAACCGACGCTCGGCAACAACCTGCCGGTCATTCCCGGTATGGTGGCCGAGGTGGATATCGTCACCGGCGACAAGAGCGTCCTCTCGTACCTCCTGAAACCGGTTCTTCGTGCCAGGGCACGTGCCTTCTCGGAACGTTGACGCATGCGCCAGCTCTTTCTCTCGGCCGACGCGCGTCAGCGGGACTCCTGGCGGGAAGCGTTTCCGGACCTGATGGTGGGGTACCTCGATGCCATGCCGGCGAATGCTGCGATCACATGGGTGCTGCTGCCAGCCGGACGCGATGTTGCGGATCTGGTCGCGAAAATGCTTCCTTCTCTGGCAGGGCGCCCGCTCGTCATCCTGGCAGACGAACCGGACGAGGAATTGGCGTTGGCTGCCCTCAATGCCGGCGCGGCCGGCTTCTGCAATGGCCACGCTGCGCCGGTGGTCCTGCAGCAGGTGGCGACCGTCGTCGGCAGCGGTGGCATCTGGATCGGACAGGGATTGATGAAGCGCCTGCTCGCGGCAACTGCACGGCTGCTCGGTGAGCGCGATACGGCCCGCGCTGCCTGGCGCAGCAAGCTCACTTCGCGCGAGCAGGAGGTGGCTCTGGCGCTCGCCAGAGGCTCCAGCAACAAGGAGATCGCCCGTCAGTTCGGCATCAGCGAGCGTACCGTGAAGTTCCACGTCAGCGCCCTGTTCGACAAGCTGGCGGTGCGCGATCGGCTGCAGCTCTCGCTCGTCGTCAATGGAGTGGACCTGGGTACTTGAACCCGAACCGCCCCGCACCGGTACCCGTACTTCAGTACAGTAGGCGAGTATCGTGCCCAGGCGTATCGTGCGCATTTCCAAACTTGGTCGCGAGAGTTCGTCATGGCTGATCTGATCCCGGTGGCACGCGTTTCAGCAATTCAGGGCAAGGCATACATCAAGCAGCCGGATGGCAGTCTGCGGCCGTTGCAGGTCGGCGACATGATCTTCGAAGGGGACATCATCGTCGCCGGCAGCGCCAGCCGTGTCGAGTTGAGCACCCCGGATGGTCGTGCCGTGATGCTGCGGGCCAACGAGACGCTGACCATGGATGGCGAGGTCAGCGCAGCAATCCCGCCAGGTCGGACGGAGGCTGCCCTGAGCTCCAGAGCGGCCGACGTCAGCAAGGTGATCCAGGCGATCACCAGCGGGGCGAGTCTTGACGATCTGCTGGACGAGACGGCTGCCGGGACGGGCACGCCGGGAGCGGACGGCGGACCAAGTTTTGTCCGGCTGTTGCGGATTGCAGAGAGTGTGGACCCTCTTGTCTTCGAGTTCGGCACCGCGCGAGGCCGCGTCATCGAGGACGCCGGCGGTGGTGCAGCCAGTGCCGGGGCGGATCTCCTGGCGTTGGCTGAGACCAGCCTCGCGGGAAGCGACACGGTGACCGTCGACACCACCGCCCCGACGATCAGCATCGCCGTCGTCGCCGGCGACGACGTGAT
>ERZ761592.70-NODE-70-length-56871-cov-29.060846_pt1 | contig 56871 bp, 72 predicted proteins | sample MGYA00433095_ERZ761592 | MGnify/ENA primary metagenome ERZ761592 (study PRJEB28899, sample SAMN03785554) | bioreactor sludge metagenome | biome: EBPR Sludge; feature: EBPR Bioreactor; material: 0.22µm filtered reactor supernatant | place: Saint Lucia: Queensland... | reverse complement strand
TCATGGGATGGCGGCGGTTCGGATGGAATCGAAAAAGCCCACCGACAGCGCCACCGACAGCGCCACCTACAGCGCCACCAGAGGCGCCACCGCAGACGCCACCTACAGCGCCACCGACAGCGCCACCGACAGCGCCACCTACAGCGCCACCGCAGACGCCACCACAGACGCCACCTACAGCGCCACCAGAGGCGCCACCAGAGGCGCCACCTACAGCGCCACCGCAGACGCCACCGACAGCGCCACCAGAGGCGCCACCGACAGCGCCACCGACAGCGCCACCTACAGCGCCACCTACAGCGCCACCTACAGCGCCACCTACAGCGCCACCGCAGACGCCACCAGAGGCGCCACCACAGACGCCACCTACAGCGCCACCGCAGACGCCACCAGAGGCGCCACCTACAGCGCCACCGCAGACGCCACCGACAGCGCCACCAGAGGCGCCACCGACAGCGCCACCTACAGCGCCACCGCAGACGCCACCAGAGGCGCGGATATCGCTCCGATTGTTCGGTTTCTTGTACGTTGCACCCAATACCACTATCGGATGCGCAACGGCGGAAACCAGTGGGGGGGCTGGGTTTCGTACCTGTCGTTTTTCAAAGACGTTGTCAGACTCAAGCTCCCAATATACGAGAAGTTTCGCCATTACCAAGCCGCCGCAGAGCACGGTGGGCCTCGCTACATGCACGAAAAATTTTGGATCGTAAGCGACTTCCCAACTGTTGTTGGCCGCGACGCGCAGAACCGAGCGCACTCTGATACAGGGCCGCAGATCGCGTGGAGAGATGGATGGAGGGTCTATACAGTGCACGGGGTCGACGTGCCCGCTGACGTGTTCGAGCGACCGGAGTCGATCACGGTGGATCGAATCCGAAACGAGCCGAACGCGGAGATCCGCCGAGTCATGATGTCGCGGTTTGGCGAGGGTAGGTACATCGAAGAGAGCGGGGGAACGCTTATCCACGAGGACAAGTGTGGGAAGCTCTACCGGATCGATCGACCCGGTGACACCCCGCTCGTGATGGTGCGTGTGGAGAACTCAACGCCAGAGCGCGACGGTACGGTGAAGTCGTACTGGCTCAAAGGACATCACGAGGGGCGCCCACTCTATGCCGATGGGCAACTCGGGCCGTCACAGGAGTTGACTGCGCGCAACGTGGTTGCGTCAACGTTCGGGTTGCTAGGCGAGCAATACGTTCCAGACACCGAGACGTGATTGGCGAATAGGAGGAACAGCATGTTGAGCGATATCGATCGATGGTGGCAGGCGTACTGCGCAAGCGTGACAGGGCTGCACGCGTTTCGGACGGACAGTGGAGGCCTCGAACCCGACGCGGTGTCCAAGATCGCAGTCGAGAGCGCCGACCGAGCGGTCGAGGACCACACCAAGCGCGTCGAAGCATATTCCGCGCAAGCTGATCCCCCCTGGACCGGCCACGCGCGTGTCGAGCTGATGGGGCACCGGAGCTACCTCGGGCGCATCCGGGAGATCGACCGCTACGGCTCGCGCCTGGGTGAGGTCCAAGTGCTGCTGGCCAGCGGGGAGTATGGTAGCATCATCCCGTTCGGCGGGAAGTCGATCTACACAATCACGCCGATCGCACTGGAAGATGCGCTCAAGGAGCTGAGGCCGGACAAGTCGCTGTGCTGCGAAGGCTGCGGTCGTCGCATCCGCAAGCTGCAGTGGGGGGAGACGGAGTACAGCGATCCTCCGTGTGTCACCTGCAACGAGTGCAAGACGGATTGCCGCAAGTGCGGGCACTACAGCGGCACCTATTACGGCCCGTGCAAGATCGGGATCCGACGAGCAAGGGGCGAGACGTGCGAGAAGTTCCAGGCCGCACCGACTCCTGTGCAAGACGGTGACGATCACCAGGTCGACACGGACGATGATGACGACGAGCGGACCGATCCCGAGCCCAACACCCTCGGGACGGACGCGCGCGGACACGATTCTTACTTCGAGCCGGAGCCCTGATCATGGCCACCAAGAAGCCTGCACCCAAGAAGCCCACCAAGCCCGCAGTCGCGCCGTCGCCTGCGTCCTACGACGTCCAGCAGCTCGCGCTCGACCGCGTGGATGAGAGTCCGACGAACCCGCGCAAGACGTTCCGGGACATCGACGAGCTCGCGGCCGACTTCAAGGTCCGAGGAGTACTCCAACCTGTTCTCTGCCGTCCGAAGGGGAAGCGGTTCGAGCTCGTGTTCGGAGCGCGGCGATATCGGGGCGCGAAACGCGCTGGCCTGAAGTCGATCCCCTCGATGGTGCGCGAGATCGACGACGCGGCTGTGATCGAGATCCAGCTGGTCGAGAACAGCAAAAGGGATGACATCCACCCCCTCGAGGAAGCGGACGGGTTCCGCGTCCTGCATGAGGAGCATGGCTATTCGGCTGAGGATCTGGCCGCGAAGATCGGCAAGTCCCGCAGTCATGTGTTCGCCCGGTTGAAGCTCTGCGACCTTTGCGGGGAGGGGCGCAAAGCCTTCCTCGGGGGGAAGCTAAATCCCTCGACGGCTCTGCTGGTGGCGCGCATCCCGGATGCGAAGCTGCAGCGCGATGCTCTCAAGAGGCTCACGTCTGAAGGTTACGACGGTGAGCCTGTGACATTCCGGCGGGCGGTGGAGATTGTGCAGCGGCACTTCATGTGCAAATTGTCCGACGCGCCGTTCGATCGCAAGAGTGTCGATCTGGTGGCTGGCAGCGGCGCATGCACGACCTGCTCTCACAGAACCGGAGCCCAGCCTGAGCTGTTTGACGACGTGAAGAGTCCAGACGTATGCACTGAGCCGGGCTGTTTCGCGAAGAAGACAGACGCGCACTGGAAGCTACTGCAGCGAGAGGCGAAAGCCAATGGCCAGCGCGTCCTCAGCCAGGCAGAGACCAAGGAGGTCTTCCCGTACGGCGATAGTCCCCAGAAGGGATTCGTGGCGCTATCAAGCCAGTGTTACGACGATAGCAAGCGCAGAACGTACGCACAGATTGCCGGCAAGACTCTCGACCGCAGCAAGGTCGTGCTCGCGCGCACTCCAAGCGGCGACATCGTCGAACTCATCCCGCAGTCTATCGCCAAGAAACTCGAACCAAAGCGCAAGCCGTCGAAGAGCGAGCAGCGCTGGGCGGAAGACAAGAAGAAGCGCAAGGCGGAGCAGGCGAAGCGCGACGAATCCGCTCGAGCCCGGATGGCGCTTCTCATCGCGAAGGCCGAGCAGACGCAGCCCGATCTCGACTTCTGGCGATGGCTCGCGGGCGCGGCCGCGGAGAACGGTTATGCACAGGACGTCGCGAAGCGCAGAGGGATCGAATTTGACTCGAAGAAGTTCGGGTCGTCAACCCGCGCGGTCGTTGCCGCATCCGAGGAGATGAATGCGCAGCAGCTCCGAGGCCTGGTGGTTGAATTGCTCTGCTGCGGCTACCGTCCGGAGAACCGCGTGTCAGCGTGCAAGCTGTACGGGATTGCGGCTGCACCCGACGACATCGAGGAGAGTGATGCCCTCGCTGAAGAGGACCTCGACGCCGGCGACGGTCCTGGTGATGATGACCCCCTGGGCGAGGACGTAGCTTGCCGCCTGTGCGGGTGCACCGAGCACACGCCTTGCCCCGGCGGCTGCCAGTGGGTGCCCGACCCCGAGCAGCTCGGGGAGCTGTGCAGCGCGTGTCTTCCCGGGGTCAATGAGAAGCTCAACAAGGAGGCTATCGAGGAGTCGGGCGAGTCGTTCCACTGCCCGGCTTGCGATCGCGATGTCCCGCTCGAGAGCGGCGGCGCCGACGACTACCCGGCCCTGTGCGCCGACTGCGCCAACGACGCGACCGATCGCATGCTGAGCGAGGAGCTGTACATCCAAGGGATGAGAGCGATCCGGGCGGCAAAGGCCGAGCAGCCGAGCCAGGCCGCGGTCGACGCCACTGTCGCAGCCGTGGCGGGGAAGCAGGACGATGCGGACGCGCGCCCCGCGTGGGCCAAGGGGATTGACGCCCTTGGTAAGCCGCTGCCCAGGCCTGACCAGGTGCTCAAGGGACAGGTATGGCTGGACGGGTGCGGCGAGCTGCAGCTGGTCAATCAGGTGACGGGAAGCACGCCCGCGATGATCCTGTACGAGAACGAGAACGGCGATCACGATCAGGACGTCGTGACAACGCTGCTCAACCCACGAACGGGATGGGACCTGATGCGCGAGGCTCCGGCACCCGATCACTGCAGCACGTGCATGCAGCCGAAGAGCAAGGCGCGCAAAGGCAAGGCGAAGAAGCAGGAGGCCACGCCGTGAAGGCTCTGAGCGTTCGCCAACCATGGGCATGGCTGATCGCGCACGGCTACAAGCCGATCGAGAACCGGCGCAACTGGCTCATGTCGAGCTTCCGCGGCGAGCTGGCGATCCACGCGTCGCAGTCCGTGTCCCGCGCCGAGCACGAGGACTGCGTCGACTTCCTGATCTCATGCGGGCTGCCCGGAGAGGTGCCGCCGTATCAGCACTATCCGCTCGGGTCGATCGTGTGCGTGGTCAACGTGGCCGATTGCATCGCGGCCCGCCAGGTGGGCGAGAGCTACGCCGACACGCTACAGCGGTGTCCGGCGCACGCCCAGCCGTGGTGGGATCAGGACCAGAGCGGGCTGCTGCTCGATAGCGTTCGGCGGCTCAAGACGGCAGTCCGGTGCAAGGGGATGCTCGGGATCTGGCGCGTCCCCTCCGACGTCGAGCGCCAGGTGAGGGAGCAGCTGCGGCCGGTCGAGCGTGAGCCAGCCAAACCCATCACCGGGCACGCGCCCGAGGACGGTCGGACGTGGGTGCTAGATGGCAGTCCGATCGATGGGAGGCGGCCGTGAGAACGATCAGCCTGCGCCTGCCCATTGCCCACGCGCTGCTTGCGAGCCGCTGCGGTGTCATCGGCAAACATCACCCGTGGGACGACAAGCTTCTTGGGCTGCAGTGCTCGACGCAGGGAGGGGACAACGTCAATCTGCGGACGGCGCTCGTGCTCGCGACGCTGCTGCCCCCGCTGCGGAACATCGAGCCGCCGCCGATGGGGCATGTGTTCGCGAGCGCACGTGTCGTTGCGCGCGTGTCGGCGATGCCGACTCCGCAGCAGACGGTGCTGGCCATCTACGAGCGGGCAGCGGGTATCATGAGCCAGACGACGGTCTCTCGGTGGTTCAGCATCGAGTCGGACCACGCGAATTACTACGTGCTAACGGACGTCCGACCATGCAAGCCCACCAGGTGGCGCGGCGTCATGAGCTGCTTTCCCGTGCCAGACGAGGTGTTTCGATGATCCGCTGGTGCCTCACATCCGAACAGAACCCTCCCTCCGACGCGGTCGTGCTCGGCTGGACCGAGGATGACGGCTACGGGATATACGAGGTCCACGACTGCGACGGGCACGGCTACAGCTGGAGCCTGCAGTACGGCGAGAGCTGCGAGGAGCCGGAGTACTGGGCGGAACTGACACCGCCGGAGGGAACGCCATGAACACCCCATCCCGCTGCCGCTCATGCGGCGCCGCAATCATCTGGTGCGAGACCGGGCACGGCAAGAAGATGCCCGTCGACGCCCGGACCACCGAAGCCGGCAACCTCGTGCTCGAGGGCCAGGAGCCGACTGCCGTGTACGTCGACCCGGGCACGGGGACTCACACGTCGCATTTTGCTACCTGCCCTCACGCGGACAAGCATCGAAAGGCGCGCGGACAAGGGACGCTGCCAGGAGTATGACATGCCCAAACCCAAACTCATCTTCGAAGCCTGCACCAAGACGGACACGCACTGCAGCTGCTGCCAGCGGCTCACGAAGCAGTCGACCGCCTACGTGGCAATCTACCGGCACGGGCGCACCGATGCTGCACACTACCTGATCTGCGAGCGGTGCATCGATGCACTCGGCCGCGTCGTGGCCCAGGGCGGGAAACTCAGGCGAGCGATGGGGCGATCGCCACTGCCCATGGGGGAGCTGTGATGTTCAAACACGGCAAATGCATCCACTTCACCGGCATCCACAACGACGCGTGCAAGGCTGGCGTGAAGTATCGCGCTGTCAGGGTCGACGAGCCCCGTCGTGGATGGCCGTGCCTGACGCTCGCTGGCCAGGTTCAGGTTGGCCGCTGCGACCTGTACCGAGATCCCACGCCGGAGGAGATCGCAGCGGACAAGGCTCGCCTCGATCGCGTGCTCGATTGCATGCGGCGCCGGGTCTCCACGTGCTGCGAGGCGCCCTACGACACGTCGCAGGTGATCCAGTCTGGGCGCCACAAGGGGCACGGGCCGAGGTTTTGCAGCAAGTGCGGGAAGGTCGCGGTGCTGGTGTGATGCTCCGCGCCTACGTCTCGCTGCTCATCGCCCGCCTGCTCCGGGGCCAGTGCCTGCAGCTGGTCCTGACGCCGCTGCCTGCCCCTGAGCAGCTCGCGATGATGATGCTGGTGCCCGCGTTGTGCAGGTGGCGAACCAGCAGGGAGTGGAACTGAATGAAGATAGAGCACATCATCGAGGCATCGCAGCACGGGCAACGGCAGGGTTCGCTCTTCGGTGGTGCGCGCATCCAGATGACCGAGTCGATCCAGCTCACCGCCGACTCGCTGAACGCTTACGGCCCGACGCACAAGCACTGGGCCATAGCCTGGAGCGGTGGCAAGGACTCGACCACGTTGCTCACCCTGGTCGTGTGGCTGATCGAATCGGGCAAGATAACGCGACCTGAGACGCTCGCGGTCCTTTACGCGGACACGCGCCTGGAGCTGCTTCCGCTCTACCACGCGTCGCTGCGCATCCGCGCCGAACTGTCCGAGCGCGACATCGATACGCGCGTTGCGGTCGCACCGCTCGACAAGCGCTTCCTGGTCTACATCCTGGGGCGCGGCGTGCCCCCACCGAACAACAATACGTTTCGCTGGTGCACCAGGCAGATCAAGATCGAACCGATGGCCGCGGAGCTGGAGCGTCTGTTCGGCGACCGTGGCGAAAAGGTGCTGCTGCTGACCGGCGTCCGGCAGGGGGAGAGCGCGATTCGCGACGGAAGGATCGCTATGTCGTGCGGGAAGAACGGCGCGGAATGTGGACAGGGCTGGTACCAAGAGACCATGCCCGAAGAGCTGTGCGACACCCTCGCGCCGCTGCTGCATTGGAGGGTCTGCCACGTTTGGGAGTGGCTCAAGCACTGGGCACCGTCGCCCGACTTCGGCGACTGGTCCACACGCGAGATCGCAGACGCATACGGAGGCGACGAAGCCGAAGAGATCAACGCGCGCACCGGGTGCATCGGGTGCCCGCTTGCCGAGCACGACACCGCCCTGGACTCTGTGATCGCACAGCCGCAGTGGGGCTACCTCGCTCCGCTCAGAGGGCTTCGTCCGCTCTGGCGTGAGCTGCGGAAACCGGCAATGCGCCTTCGCAAGCGAGGCCTGGAGCTGCGCAAGGACGGCACTCCGGCGTCGAACCCACAGCGCATGGGGCCGATCACGCTCGAAGGCAGGACGATGGCGCTCGCCCGGGTGCGCGCAATCCAGGACGAGGTCAATCAGGCCGCGTCGAGGCTTGGGCGGCCGGCCATCGACATACTCAACACGGCCGAAGTAGCGCGCATCGAAGAGCTGATCGCGGCCAAAACGTGGCCCGAGAAGTGGACTGGAGACGAACCAACAGCCGATGTGATGCTCGACTCAATCTTTGCGGACGGCACGTGTCAGCCGCTACTCGCAGGAGTTCGATAATGTGCTGCTCGCTCATTGCCCGCGTCGACAAGCCCCTGTCCGGTCGCCCATTCGGCCGTAGAGCGAGGTGGATTCTGCGCATGGCGTGCGGGCGCATCGGGGAGAGGAGATTGACGTGAACACCTATCGCATCCTAACCGGCTCGTGCTTGGACACGCTTCCGACATTGGAGACAGGCTCGGCGCATTGCTGCGTTACGAGCCCTCCATATTGGGGTCTTCGCGACTACGGGTGTGAAGGACAGTTGGGACTGGAGAAGACGCCTGACGAATACGTAGCGCGCATGGTGTCGGTGTTTCGCGAGGTGCGCAGGGTGCTGCGGGATGACGGGACGCTTTGGCTGAATGTGGGGGATTCGTACGCTGCGTCTGCTGGCGGAGGTATGGGAAAAAACAGTCAATTCCTGGATCGAACCGCTGGACGGTTGGGTGTCCGTGAACAGAAAACGTCCAAAGTGGTTGGCGATTTGAAACCCAAAGACCTAGTCGGCATCCCGTGGATGCTCGCTTTCGCCCTTCGCGCTGATGGCTGGTACCTGCGCAGCGAGATCATCTGGAGCAAGCCAAACCCGATGCCCGAGAGCGTCACCGACAGGCCAACGAAGGCGCACGAGCAGGTGTTCTTGCTGAGCAAGTCGCCACGATACTATTTTGATGCTGCCTCGATTGCGGAACCCTCGATTCACGCAGGAACATCCGTCTCTCTTGGAGACAAGTCACTGTCCCGTGGACAGGCAAAGGGGGCTGGCGTCAAGCCGAGTGGCAACGGCACCACAACAACGGTGACAGTCAAGGACACCAAGAACGCACGCAGCGTGTGGACAATCACAAGCGAATGCTGCAAGGAAGCCCACTTCGCCGTCATGCCGCGAGCGCTTGCGCGTCCCTGCATTCTAGCGGGCTGTCCGATTGGCGGGACCGTGCTCGATCCGTTCGGCGGCGCCGGCACCGTGGCATGCGAGGCAACGGCGCAGCAACGCAACGCGATCCTGTGCGAGCTAAATCCTGCATACGTCGAGATCGCGCGACGACGCATCGAAGCCGAGGTGCCGATGTTTGCCCGGGAGGTTGCGGCATGACCCCCGCCGAGCGGGTGCTGGTGGAGGCGGAGCTGCAGGGCGTAAACTCGGGCGAGGAGCAGGTAGGATGAACCCACGCAAGCCGTCCACGCGGAGCATCAGGCGAGCTGCCAGGGAAGGCCGAGCGAGGCGACTCAGGGCGCTTCCACCGATTCATCTCCCCTGGTTTTCGCTCTGGGGGCCTATCTCCAGGACGTTTCCGCTGCTGCACATCAAGACCGTCTGATCACCCCACCCACGCCTGCAGCACCCAGACGGTCAGCTGGGCGGTGATGGCTGCAACGAGCATCGTCAGGGTGTGGAAGTCGTGGCGGGTCACAGGGGGAGGGTAGCGGCTGGTCGCTCAGCTGTCGACGGTCTCCCACCCCTCCGGCACCAGCACTCTGCGCATATCGTCGCGCCAGGTCATCAGGCCCGGGTCGCCCCAGCCGAGGATGCGCCTGCCTGAGGCCTTCGCCGGGTCGACGGCCTGGCCCGACTTGTCGAAGGCCTGCACGAGCCAGGGATGACCCCTGCGTAGGACGAGCCGCGACCTCACCAGGTGGACCGCCTGCAGCCCGGAGACGGGGTCCACGCAGCCACCATCGACCGAGACCATGACGTCGTCATTCCAGCCCACGACGGTGCGCACGTGCTCGATCCCGCCGAAGTCCCAGGGCGTTCCGATGGGCATACCCTGGGGGCGCGTGCAGCCGATCACGACGTACGAGCCCAGCTGCGGGCGTGGCTCAATGTCTCCCTGGGCCATCGCATCGGTCCAGGCATGCATCGCCTGCAGGTAGCTCACGGCGCGTGAGACGGCGGTGCCGGCGACGTATGCGCGGTAGAGCGTGGCAGCACCAGCCCCGAGCTGGGCGTGGAAGGACTCGCCCACCATGCCGCACGTGCTGGGCCCGCCCTGCCCGTAGGGGTGACGCAGCCACTCTACGATCGCGCTCCGGCTGGCAGCGTTCGCGGCTCGATCGGACTCGGGCGCGTCGCGCGGGCCGATCTGGTAACCGAACCGCTGCCGTGTGGCCTCGCGTCCGGTCAGACCCACGCAGCTGAGCGCGATCGCCGCCACGCACCTTGCGAGCTCGTCAGCGTTCGTCGGTCGGTCGATTTCGATCATGGGTGTGGACAAGTCGATCATGTCATCCCCCTCTCCCCGCAGTACCGGCACCTCGGCTCACCGTCGCGCAGGTAGACGCCGCGCCGACCGCAGGAGCAGCAAACGGCGAGGTGCTGCCCGCGTTCGATGCGGACGAGATCGGTCACGACTACGCTCGTATCGATCGGCTGCTGGTCGAGTGTCCCAGCCATGAAAGCGCCTGCTGCGATTGATCCGTCTATCACCTGCTGACCTCCATCCCCTCGGTCCGCTCTTCGAACGCTCGCCACCATTCCCTCGACTCCGCGCGCAGACGATCGATGTCCTCCGCGGTCAGCTCCGGAGGATCGGGCAGGTCGCGCACGAGCTCGACGCGCACGGCGGCACGGTGCCGTCGCTCCTGCTCGCGCTCGGGCTGGAGGTGCCATGGCGTTTCGTTGATCACCGCTACCCCGTCGAACACCGCCGCCGTCGTGTCGGCGGACACCTCGACGAGCGGAACGCCGATCGACAGCGGACGCTCGTACGCTCCGCGCGAGTGCTCCCGCAGATGGTCGGCGATGGCGTCGGTCATGGCAGCTCCGGCAGTGGCACAGTTTGCCCCTTGAGTGCGTGGCTGCAGTCTCCGAGGAACTGGATCTGCCCATCGGTCACGAACGAATGACACACGCTTTCGAGCTTGTCGTAGGCATCCGTCGTTTCGTTGAACGCGTGATATCGGCACAGGATCGAAGGCGTCAACGTCGGCTTGACCAGGTCTCCATTGAACCCCCACTTGCGCTGTCCCGTGACTGGCAGATAGTGGTGTTCCGCGCATCCTGGGCAGACGAACGACACGTAGTCGGTTCCCTGCCCGTCGTAGTTGCTGTGAAGAGAAATGCGATCGATCATCCCCACACCCTAACCCTCAACCAGCACCAGCGCCACATCACAACCCACCTTCCTCGTTGCTGCCGTCCGGCACCGTCATCATCCTAGCCCTCGACTCCCGGCCGCTCAATCGGTCATGCAGCCAGTCGAGGCATTCGCGCGTCGTGCCAGCGTCGTGGCAGATCGGATCGCCCGGTGCCGAGTCGAGCAGCGCGATCAAGTGCCTTCCCGCAGCACCCCGCAGCGTGCGGATCATACTGACCCGGTGATCGTCGTGCAGGTGATCGATCAGGTCCGCGCCGGTCACGTCGCGCATGTGGACCTCGTGGCATTCGAGCGGGATCACCCTGGGAACCTTGCGTTGATCTCGGCATCGACCGACGCATCCACGGCTGCGATCCCAGGCTCCGTGATTGCCTTCGTGAGTGCGATCGGGTCGAGCCCGCGTGCTGCGGCCACGTCGGCGATGATGGCTTCGATGCCCTTGCTCACAACGGGGTACGCAGCGACGATTGCCTGGATGATTGCGATTGCGGTTGCGGGATCCATCACTGCACCAGTCCTGCCCTGGATCGGGCGGTAGCGAGTAGCGCGGACAGTTCAGTCACGCGTTGCTGGAGCGCGTTGACCTCGGTCTGCACCGCAGCTGTGTTGAGCGGCTTGGCATTGAGCACCAGCACGAGGTTCGAGTAGACGGCGCGTGCGGCCTTGAACGCGTCCCAGATCGATACCCACATGGCGCGCACGACCTTGACGCGAGCCTGCGCATCGGCCTTGTCCTTGGCGCCCGCAACCTGCAGCTCCTGCTCGGTGCGGTAGACGATCAAGGCGAGCGACTGCATGACCTCGATCGTGTTGGCGGTGCTATTGGCGGACACGGTTGCGTCCCTCACCACGAGGTCAACATTGGATGCGCCTCCGCACGAGCAGCACAGGGCGATCATCAGCATGGCGAGCAGTTTCATTTGAGCACTCCCAAGAGCTTGAGGGTTTCGATCACGCCGAAGATCGTCGCTCCGATCCCGGCTCCGACCGCGATCCAGTTGCGTTGCCGCTTCGCCGCGCGGAGCCTCCTGCTGGTCTGCACCGGCCGCTGGATGTCCACGCGCGTGATGACGCCCACGTCCTCGTCGTCTGTATCCAGCAGCGGAGGCGGGTCGGTCGTGGACTGCCGCTCGATCGTGCGCCGCAGCTCCAGCACCTCGTTCGTGTTCGCCTGCACGGCCGCGGTCAAGCTGTGAGGCGTGCTGGTGCCGTCCGGTCGCATGACGCCGACTCGATCGGCCACGGTGCGCAGCGCTGTTGCGGTGTCGGCGTTGCCATCGAGCGCGGCGTTGATCCGCTGCTCCTGCTTGCGCACCTTCTCACGCAGGCCGATCAGCTCGCCGCACGGCTGCGCGTTCGGGGCCACTTCGCACAGGGCTGGCTGGGATGGTGGACTCATCTGCTACCTCGCGTGCAGGCACCCGTCGCGGTACGTGACCACGATCCCGGCCTTGCGGATCAGGGTTGAGAAGATGTCGAACATCTCGCGACCGGCTCCGATGCGCGCCCCCCGTGCGTAGCCGAAAAACAGGCTCGCCGGGTGTGACGCCTTTCGGTGCCGCTCCAGGATTCGCAGGGCCAACCGCGCAGCGATGTCGTTGTTGCTGCACACCTCGGCGCGCGTGAACCCCTGCCACGCGCCCGAGCCGACGTGCAGTTGCCACAACGAAATGGAGCGCCCTCGATCGCACCAGCCCGTGACGCCGTCGCAAACTGAGCAGTCCTGCACGCGCCGCCAGAAACCGGACTCGTGCTCCGCGACTGCGACCAGTGCGAGCGCCGTGGCATCTGCTTGGCGCGGCCCGCAAAACAGGGTGGACTCTGCGGACACTGAAGTGATGTCCTCTGCGACGCCGCGGAGTCGATCGGTGTCCTTGTGCCCGTGCGCAAGGGCAAGACCGATGACGATGGGGGCGAGGTCAAGCATTGGGAGTCGTGTCCCTCTCGATAGTGAGCGGCTTGCTCACGATGGTCGGGTCGCTGACAACGACTTCGATCGTCTTCGCCGTCCCGCCCTTCGATGCGATCTGCTGCGTGAGCGTGATCGCCCCCTGCGTGGCGACGATCCCAGCGAGCGCTTGCAGGACGCGCCATACCTCGGTGGGGATGAGCGCGGAGTAGTGGGTCAGCAGCGCGGCAGCGACCGCGAGCGCGGCGTACACCGCGGTTACGTACCAGCCGTCCAGGGAGGGCCAGCGCTTGCGCAGCAGGGCCACGAGGGTCGCGGCGAACCCGGCGCTTGCGAGTGTATCGATTACGGTCTGCATCTCATCCTCCCGCCCCGCTCAGCGGCGGGGTGTGGGGTTGCACGATGCTGCACAGGACGGGGTGCGCGGTGATCCAGGCTAGTGCGGTCTGCATGTCAGTCTCCAGTCATGCACGCGAGGGTGTGGGAGGGTGGCGGGGTTCATGTCAGCCTCACGCTCAACGGGCACATGCCATCATCTCCGGGCTTGCCGACGACGACGGGATACATCCTAACGACACCATCGATCATCACCGCGAGCGCCATCGCTGTCTCGCCCTCTGCTGGCTCGCGACCGACGCGCATCGAGGGACTTTCGGTGCGCCCGACAGATAGAGCGTGATCACATCGCACCTCGCCCGACGGCAAGCACGTCAGCGGAGCAATGTGTTTGCGCGGCTCCCATAGCTGCCAGCACCCGCTATCTGGATGTCCCGGGCTATACCATGCTGTGTTACACCAGCAGGGGCCATCCGGATGCGACGAGGTAATCGCCATTCTCGGAGACAATTCTCCCGACACGTCCAGCGGAGCACATGGCTCGTACGTGCCGATCCCGACGTACCCAGACCCTTGCGGGTAGTCCTGGCCCGCGATCGTGATCGTGGGAGTCGCTCCTGTGCCGATCTGGATCGCGTGTGGAGAACGCCACGCAAACACATGGTCTGGACCGTAGCCGCGCGAGAAGACTTGTCCGGGTTGCGAATCTGGTTCGAACCAATAGTCGCTCATGGTATTCCGCTCCAGCCCCTCATGTATGCCGCGGTTTTTGCGATCTCCGACGCAGTCAGCGCGCGTCCGACAACGACAATCTCTGACACGTCCGCTTCGGATAGATATGATTCTCCCACGCCAGAAGAAAAAAGTGTAATTCCGTTTGCGTTAGCTGCTCCTGTCGCCCCAGCCACGGGCGCGTCTGCATTGATCCACGACGACGATGCGGCTCCATCGACGATCGATCCGATAACCGTCCAGGTCGCGTCGGTGAGAGTAGGGCCAGCGTACCCCGCCCCAGCGTACACGGACACGACGTTGCTGGACGGACTGCGCGCCAAGCATCCAGTGTCGTTTGCGCGACCGTCCAGCAGATAACTCCATGCGGCCTTTCCAGTCCACTTCGCGCTGATTAGGACCGTGAACGGCTGAACCAGTGCAAACGCCGCGGTCTGCATCCAGCTATTTGCGCCGTCGGATCGCAAGCATGGCTTGCCATTCGGCGTAGTTCCGGCGATCGTGGGCTGATCCGGTGCTGCCGCCTGCAATAGTGGTCGCGCGTTTCCGCTCTTATCGTCCCACTGCGACACGGTAAGGCCGGTGTCAGAGCGAAACCACGCAGCGAGCGACGATAGGCGCTTAGGGGTCCAGCGATTGCCGCCGAACCCCAGGCCGATGCCGATGCCTTGCGCGGTGCTCATGTCAGCTCGACCGCTCCGGCGCGTCGCAGCCAATAGCCGTACAGCTTCGCGGTCGTGTGCGGAGTCGTCGGTGTCGCAGCCGCAGCAACCGCTACGACGTTGATCGCGGATTCCGCTTCGTAGACGCCCGCCGTCAAAGGAGCGGTCGGCGGAATCACGTAGACCGTCGACACGTCAATCGAGCACGCGGCATCATTGGTCGGCGTGAAGATGATCTTGCCGTTCGTCGCGGCGGTGATCAGCTTGACGAACGTGGCGCTCGACGATCGCGCCGTGCCTGCGCCCGTGCCGAGCTTTTCGGTGAGCGACGTTCCCGCGCTCCAGACAAGCGTGTAGACGACGCAATACGTCTCCCCCACGCCGATCTGCGAGATACCGGACGGCGTGATCTCAAGGTCACCCGTGCCGCCTCCCGCAGCGTGCGTCCACACGTTTCCAACGCGTGACCATCCCGCTGCGCCCGTCCAGTCCGCACCAGACTGCGACGCAATCAGCGCCCGCTCAGGCGGTTGCGCGTACACCACAAGGTTGTCGGTGTCAGTCCGCAGAGCATCGCATGGTCCTTCGGCGAGCGACGCGACGCCCGTTGCGATCCCGGTGCCCGCCGCAAGCACGGTCAGATCGAGCCTGCGCCGATGCCGTGCCGAGCACGCGACGAACGTGGACCCACGTCGATTGACCTCGATCGCGCCCGTCGCAAGGTCCGCCTTTGTCGGGGTCGTGGCGTGGCGGATCGTGCCATCAAGTGCCGTCTGCAACGCCGCCGTCGCGGCGCCGGAGGGGAGGGCGGGGTTGCCCAGGTTATCTCCGGCCTGCAGGTTGCGGAGCTTGCCATCTGGACACTCGATGAGAGGCATCGCATACCAGAGTCGATTGATCAATGTTGCGAAGGTATCGGATACGATTGACATGACTGCCTCCTAGGCGACCAGCTCATCGAGCAAGCCGAGATCGATCAAAGCGTTGGCGATATCTTGAGCGGTGCAGCTGGATGGGACCACACCCGGGCGAACGACCGGAGTCACCCCGAAGAACCCCAGCTTCGAGACTCCTTGCACTTGTATCACAGGGTTTTGCGCACCGTCCAACACGTACGCCGATCCATTTGCGACCCCTCCGGCTCCTGCTTGCAGCCGGGCATCCCCTCCGGTACCCGCCGTGTTCTCCTGCCCTTTGAGCGTGATCGCATACGCGGTCCCGCTCGGGATCGTCGGCAGCGTGATCCAGCGAGCGTAGCCCCCAGGAAGCGTGAGATCATCCACCGGCAGCCAGCTCGTCGACCACTCCAGATGCTGGTAAGCAGTTCCGACGATGAGATCCCCGCCGTCTACGTCATCGTTCTGCGCCCCGGCCCACCCGCTCGCCTCGTACTGCGTTCCCTCAGATGCAACAATCTTCCTTCGTCCGCCAGAGGAACGGATCGAAATCATGCGCTCGAAGACGTAGTCGGGATTGACAGAGCCGTCATGATTCACGCCGTCGTTGACCAGGCACCGAACGATCCAGCTGTGCACTCCCGAGCCGGGCGTCGTCGTCGTGACATTGCCTCCCGGAGTAGCAGCTGCAACTCGATGACCCGTCGTAACGCCGTTACTGAGCACGAGGGCCGGGGCGGACTTCGACGCAAGCGGTGAATCCTCGTCCGTTGCGCTATAGACCCAGTACTCCACCTTGCGCTCGATGCCGGACACAGCTTCGAGCGTGAACGTCACAGACGTTCCGTTTCCCATGTCAATTCCGCGGGTCGACGACGCCGTCCCGTTGATCTTGAATCGTGCGTAGTTCGTCGTCATAGCGGCCTCGGTGCCTCCAGGAGTTCGCCGGCTACCTCAATTCGCAGTGATCCCCACCAGCGATTGTGAGCGGCTTCGCGCAGGGTGACGTGGTGCACGCCCCCCTCAGATGGGCGAAAGACAACCACGTCAGGCGCGCGCCGAAGGAACTCCCTGCGCTGGTAGCTCTGTGATGATGGGCCCCTGACCTCGAGGATCATCGGGCAGCAGACCCCCTGCGGAAGACACCGCCCGTAATCAACGTTGACGACGACCGGAGCAAACGCCTTCGGGGCGGGGCCCGATGCACTGAGCGTCAGCGTGATCCTGTCCTTACGCAGGTAGGCAGGCGACATCTCGTCAAGGAACGCGCTCATGGTGCCACGTCGAAGTGCAGGAGGTAGATTCCACCATTGTCTCGCCAGAATCCAATCGTGTAGTGGCCCTCGATCTCGGGGGTGAACGACTGGACTGATGTCTTGCCTGCCGCGTAGGAGAAGCCGAAGACGTGCGGCATCGTGTGTCCGGGCCACGGAGGGTTCTCGACGCGAAAGCACCGAAACAGGCGGCCTGTCAGCACGGGATCTGCGTCGAACGGGCCGGCGACACCGGCGACGGTCGCTGTGATCTCGATCGGCACGCCGACATCACCCACGTACCTTCGCTGCGGGAATCCATCGATCGAGTTGATGCGACTCGGGGCGCTAACGGCCGCCGGATCGTACCAATCGGATAGCGATGCGCCGGCCGTGGCTGCGATGGTGAAGTCCTGGCTCATGGGCGCACCTGTGAGACGGTCAAGTCCAGGCGCGCGTGTGTGATCGCCAAGCCAGCGACCGCGTTTGCTCCGCTCTCACCGGTGAAGTCTATGAAGTAGCGCGCCCCGTTCGCCTGCGAGATGTTCGTCGACGTGGTGGCCACGTCGATGTAGTGGACTGCCTCATAGGCGCCCACGGTAGCTGCGGTGTCTACCTGACTCCCGAGCAGTGTTCTGGTGCCATCGGTCTCCACCATGTAGACCGATGCTACGGGCATCGTTCCAGGCAGACCACCGTGCCCAGTGTTGCCCTTGACCCAGACTCGCAGGCTCGTGATGGTGCCGCCGTCGATGATGTTGTCGAGCGCGATGTAGATGCTCGATGCCGACGTTCCGGGCTGCGTCCATCCGTTATCGCTGTAGCTGTATGCCCAGGTCCCGCTTGCGTCCCCGAGCTTTAGCATGGCCTGTGTGCGCTGCTCAGTGCGCCCCACGAGCAGCGGATACCTCGAAGCTCCCCACCTCGGCCCGAAAGCTCCAGGAAAATCGATGTACGTGACCGGTGAGTACGATCCTCCTGATGCTCCGTCGATTGCGTCAGCGTGATCTGCGTCGAGTCCGTTCATCTGCGTGTGCGTCAGAACCTCGTCATCCACCCATCCGGCAGGATTTACGCGTGCGAAAGTCATGTGAGCCCAGTCCTATCCAGGGGAGAGTGCCCCAGGTGAAAGCCGACTTCGGTCAGCACCTCGGACGAAACCCAGGACGAAAGCGCCGAAGTCAGAAACGCCTTGGCAGCTTCGATGATCCTCTGATCTCCCAGGCTTGGACCGCCTGCGTAGCCGAGGGTGAGCCGAACGAAGACCGTGAGATCCGTCGAGAAGTTGGGCCAGTCGGAAGGGTCGACGAACATCCCCCATGCCGGCGTCTCTGCCGTGGCATGCGGCCCGAATGCTCGCCCGAAGTGCGTTGTCGTGGTGAGCCCAGGCTCAAGGATCGAAAATCGGGAGTCGATCGCCCGGAGCTGCTGCAGGAGCGTAGGCACGTCCACCTGCAGGTGCAGCACCCAGGCAGCCCATATCCTCTGGCGGTAGTCCGCCTCCGATTCGCCGGTATGCTGCACCGTGCCCAGAACACGAGCGAATGAATCGAGCGCATCAGTCGCCACGTTCGGCCACGCCTGCAGGCACGCGCGCACTGAACACGACGCACCAGCAGCTACGCCCTTCGCCCTCGACCGGCGCCACAGGCCGTCGATGCCGAGATCATTCTGCGCGGACCCGCCGACCCCCACAGCGCGGCGCATGGCGACGTACGTCTTCGATGCGGGCGCAGCTCCGCCACCGACGCGGAACGGGCAAGGGTTGAGTCCGCCGAGTGGCATCAACCCACCTCGACCCAGAATGGACAGTCTTCTGGCGTTCCACCGCCCCCGCCAGGCTGCCAGGTCCAGATGTGCACGAGCAGTGGATTCGACGGATCGATCCAGCATGCGCTCGCGACGATGTCCGTGAGCGCGCTCATCATCTTGTTGACGCCGCACCTTGGAGCCATGATCGACGTCGGAACCGCCACGTCGTTTTCATCGAGGTATGTCGCGGCGAACGTGAGCGTGTAGACGCCTGTCGACGTGCGCGCAAGGACGGGATGTGCCTGCGCCCCCTTGTGGTTCCACGCCTCTGCCTGGTAGTCGACGACGAGGTTCGGGCTCGACCAGTGCGCGGCAACGAACGCACGCGCGATCGATGACACGTTGATCCCTGCGACCTGGTGAAAGAGCGTGTTGAAAGCTAATGCCGGGACGTCCGTCTCGGGATTCATCGGCGGACAGTCGTCTTGAAGCGTGGGGCCGAAGAAGCTGCGTAGAACGCGAGAAGGCCAGCCGCTCATGTTGAATAGACCCCTACCTTTCCGCAGGTGTACATCTTGGGACCATCGGTGATGAGCGCCGGGTAGCTGGGAGCCGTGGTCGGCATTCCGCCTGATGGAACGACGGCGTCAGCCGCAGACGCTCCAACCGCCTCGATCACGCGGATGGCGATCGCTGCCCCAACCATGTAGGGCCGCTCATCAGACGCCCGCGGGAACCTGACGCAGCGCCCTCCGCGAGCGTCTGTCGCCGTGTCGAACAAGTTGCCGGGCCCAAGCTCGTCGAAGTACTCCTCAACAGCGCCCGAAGCAAGCGCGTGGAGATCCATTGCCGGGCTGACGCGCTGATTGACCGCCACCGTGCAGGGTGGAGTCGACAGGATAACGCGATACAGCGACGCTCCGAGGTCTTCGATCGACACCGCTGTGCAGAGATGAAAGCACGAAGCAGATTCGTCCCACAGCATGATCTTGGGCGCGTTGGTTCCTGCGAGCGTCGTTGTCGTTGCCCACCCTGGGAAGTGGGCATCGCCCGGGCAGCTGATCGTAAAGTCGGTGTCCGACGTGCGAGCCTGCACGAACGGGATCGTGGCGTGGTAGCTCGGGAACGGAACTGCGTCGGTCCAACCAGCGTGCGACGCCCTGGGGAGTCCGAGCTGCATCGCAACGTTCACGAGCTCGGACTGCACCGGGACGACCAGCACGAACGCACGGGCGGGCACGACTGGGGAGCCTGGCGGGGTCAAGTAGGCGATCACCGACGACAGCAGCGCGACCGAGGGGATCCGAGCGAGGGGTCCGGTGACATTCGCCCGCTTCTGCGTGATGGCAACAACCACCGAGCCAGCATGCAGAGCGCACGGGTAGACGTAGCAATCCTCTACCGAGTTGGACGCGCCTCGCCCCCACATGCGGAAGTGCGCGTCGTTTCCGGCCGCCTGCTTGTGCCGAATGTTGCCTGCCATCCTGGAGGCGAACTCGGCGTCGGTCTCGGCGTCGGTGCCGCCCGTGAACTGGTTTGCTCCCACGGTGGCTTCCGGGCCCATGTTCGGGTCGCGCGTGATCCACGTGAGCTTGGTCCCCGGTACGAGGTTGGTCGTCGAGCCAGTGTCGATCGCGGCCATCGTGACGGATGCGACGCCACCGATTGGAGTCGTAGCGCCGGTGAATACCTGATACTTCTTGCCGGCTGCGTCGCGCGCCTGGTACGCAGCCGGGTCGGGGATAGTGGTCGAGCCGAGGATGATGGTTCCAGCGACCGCGGGCACGTTGACCAGGCCGGAGCCTCCCTCCGCAAGCAGCCTGGACTCTCCCCACAGTCGACCGTGGAAGCCCTCGAGGAACGCGGTGCCCGCGCGCTCAAGACGGGTCTGGTCGGACAGGTAGATCGCGTTGCGTTGCTCCAGCTGCCCCTGCTGGTCGATCGCATCAGCCTCGATCCACCAACGGGATCCGACCTGCGTCGCCCTGGCGATCTCGTCCTCGGTGAACAGGGCGCCGGTCTCGGGATTGCGGAGGGATCGAAGCCCGTTGCGGAAGTTGGCGAGGATGATCCTGTCACGGATCCATCCACGATCAAGCACGCGAAACTCGCGATCAGCGGGGGCGGTCACGCGGACCTCCCAAGCGGAAGTTGCGGGTCTCTGCGTTGCCCACGCGGAACGTTGCGAAAGACGACTCGCGCCTCAGCCCAATCGTCACCGAGGACAGGCGTGACGGCTTCGAGTGTGATCTGCTTGGTGTCGACGAGCTTGCTAAGGGCCCGCTCGGTCTCGGCCACAATGAACTGGGAGGCAGTCCCGTCGACGCGCTGAAGGTCCTGGTAGCGCTGCCCGACGTCGGTGACGGCCGAGCCCGACCCACGCTTGACGGTGAGAGCCGTCAGGACGGCCGCGTCGGTCGGATCGAACCCACGCTCGATCGACAGGAACTCGCCCGTCGCTGGATCGATCGGGTCGGCCAAGATGCCGGGAGGCGCACCCGGATCCTCGTACAGGACCGGCAGAAAGAACCCTGCGAGGCTCACGCCTGCAGGCGGAATCACGGGCGGGGACATGCTCGGAGGGTACCGGCGAGACCAGCGCGTTTGACCGTGCTATCCTAGGGCATGATCAAGAGGGGATGGATCCTGGGCGTGCTGCTGGCCGGGTGCTCGTCGTCCCCGTCGCCTGAGCATGCGGGTGCGCCGGTCGACGCTGGCAAGGACGTCGGGACGCCCGATGTCGGGTCGCACGATGTCGGGGGTGAGGTCCTGCAGGATGGCACCCCTGAGGCGTCCGGAGAGGCAGGGCAGGATGTCTGGACGTGGCAGGACGCGGACGCGTCTGAGGGTAACGTCGTGGCAGAGGCGGGGGAAGATGCGGCGGAGGAAATAGAAATAGAATCGGGCGTGGATGCAAAAATAGATCCTCCGATAGACGCCACGATATCCTACGAGCCGTGTGAGCCTCCGAGCCCAAACGTGATCAACTGCAATCCAGCGTGCGGGGATCTGTCGAGCTGGAACGATGGCGGATGGTTCTGCGCGAGCGGCGGGGATTGCCTGGAACCGAACATCCTGTTGATCCCCACCGTGCCGGACCTGTCGATCGAGCTTCCAGCCGTGGCTGGAACATGGCCGTCGAGCTGCTACCTGCTCACGAGCTGCGGCGGGTCGGTGCAGGCAAACTTCACGGTGATGGCGCAGACGGGGTGCGTGACGGTAACGTCGAGCGGGCAGAGGTATCTCATGTTCGACGGCGATCCGATGCCATGCCCGCCGAAGTTCGGTGCGTTCACACTCACCGCCGACGCCGGGAAGACGATCCGCGTCATGTCGATCTCAGGATCACCGCCAGTCTGGCTCCGTGTGCAGTGGTCGCAGAACCCGTGCCCGTGATCAGTCCAATGGGCAGAACAAGCTGGGAAGCGAAAACGTGGGGAGCGTGAAGCTGGGGATCGGCGGAAGCCCGAAGCTGGGAAGGTGCAGCGCTGGTAACCCCGGCAGCGCGGGCAGGCTCGGAAGCGAGAACGTCGGCAGGCTGAAGCTCGGAATGGGTGGTAACCCGAAACTCGGCAGGTGCAACGAGGGAAGTCCGGGCAGAGCCGGCAGTGACGGCAGCGAGAAGCTGGGCAGCGAGAACGACGGGATCGGTGGAAGGCCAAACGTCGGCAGGTGAAGCGGGGGGAATGCGCAGTTGCTCATGTGGCCGGGTTGACGAAGAGCCTGGGGCAGGGGGGAGATGCAGGACCGGCGAGTAACGGAGCTATCGGCCCCATCGGATTGCCAACGACCACAGCTCCACCATTCAGGATGAGCAACGCGGTCTGGATCGTCACCATGCCGTCCTGGACCTTCACGAACGACTGCCCGTCTGGACTCTGGAGCATGATCGATTTGTCCTTGCCCATGAGGAAGGACGCGCCGTCCCCGTGGATGATCGAGATGCCCTCGACCGGGTCTACGATGATGCAGTGCGCTTTCGCCGGCACACCCCCGCTGAACGAATACGGGCAATAGAAGACCTGGATCGTCGCCTTCTGGTCGCCAGAATTCGCGTCTGTGTCGTCGAGCGACAGGAAGCCCCCTCCGTATCCCACGAGCGCGACCGTCCCGGCCTTCGGCGCTGGGAAAGCCCTGTTGAGTCGCAGGTCGCGCCACGTCATCGGGATCAGGCCATCACCGACCCGCACCCCGTATGCCTCCGCGCTGATCGTCTCGGTCCCGTCTGGCGTCGATACGGACTCCGGTGGCCTCGGCCGAAACACGATTCCAGGGGCCCCATATGCATCGCAATCCGGGTCGGATTCCCCGTCGTCTCCGTCCTCGAGACCTGAGACGGCCCCCTCGCTCCACACGTTGACGGCGTTGTGTGGCCCACCGATGGCAGATGACTTGATCCGCATGAACGAAAACAGCCAGTTTCCAATCGATGTCAGATCCATCAGAGCACCCACAACCCTCTCGCGACCATCTCCAGTGAAGTCGAGTATCCGGAGGTCGCGTTCCCGCGCATTGTGGTCTTGTGCACGAGATAGGCACCGCGCGCGGCCGCGCCCGCCACCTCGACGTCGACATCCGCAAGGGTGTCGATACCCCACGGAGTCAGCTTCGCGCCGTCCCAGTACGCCAGGTCGGGAACCTCCATGGTCCAGGCGTCAGTCTGCCTGGATCTCGCAAGCATCTCGCGTCTGGCCCTGGAGTCCGCCTGCCCCTGGGTCTTGACCGCGTCGTCGACGATGAACACCGGCCGGTTGATGACAGGATCCACTGAGGCTAGCACCTCGTTGATCTCGCCCGACCTGACCTTCGCTTTCGTGTAGTCCTTGCCTCCAGCCAGGCCAGAGACGATGAGCACCGAAGGGGTCTGCTCGTAGTCCTCGATCTTCTCCGCCGACACGACGTTGTTCGATTGAGCGTCATCCCGTCGTAGCCGGAGCTGGTAGAACGTCTCGCCTCGGAAGTCCGGGGCGCCGACGACGATCCGTCCGTCGGGAGCATCCCAATGCGTCAGATGGAAGCGGTTCAGGTGCCGCTCGACAAACGCGTAGATCGTCTCCGGCGGGTGCACCTTGGCGGCGTCCTCCTTGAGCTCCTCAAGGTCGACATCGGTCCCGCCTCCACCCTTGCCCGTCATGATGTCCCGAGCCACCCTGGGCGCAAAGACGAAGTCCTCCTCGCCAAGCCCCATCGCCGCATAGGCCTGCAGCACGACATCCTTGATCGAGGTCTTCGAGACGCTGATCATCGGATTCGCTGATGAGTAGGCAGCATCAGCCAGCACCGTGCGCACCGTGAGCTGCACCGTGGCGCCGGCATCGGCGGTGACGGGAAGCCGACGCGAGATCATCCGGCCCGTGAGCCTTACGCGGTCGTTGACGACCACAGCCCAACGGTTGCCTATCGCGATCACGTCGCGCAGCTTCTCCCAGGTGCGCATCGAGCCGATCTCGAACACCGCCGAGGCAGGTTCCGTCAGCGAGTTGATGATCTCGAACTGCGTGATCGCGTCGATCACGGATCCCGACGATCCCTTCGTCGAGGCAATCCTCACCTTGTCGGCAGGACGGTTCACTTCGCCAACACCACGACGGGCGTACCCGCGGGGATGTCACCCGGGTCGCGCAAGCCTGTGTTGAGCGCCAGAAGCTGGGATGGGGATTGGCCCAGCGAAGCCGCGATCGTGTAGATGTCCGTCGGCGCCGGGAACGTTCGGGTGACGGTCTTTGGGCTTCCCTGTCCCTCGGACTTCGCGCGCGCGGCTGAGTCGGCGATGTCGACGAGCTTCGCCATCACGGGGGCTTCGTCGGGGTCTCCCGTCAGCGCACCCTCGATCTTGTCGGCGGCAGCAGCCACCCGGTCGGCCTTCTGTTCGATGCCCGCCCATGCATCGCCAGGCGCGTTCATCAGGCCCTGCAGGTCGGAGGCAAACTGCGTCAGGTCCTCGAAGCTACCGTTCCAGCCACCGATCGAATCCGCATCGAACGAGGCTTCCTCAACCAGGGTCTGGATCGTCGCTTTGACCGACGCCTGCTTGGCCGCGATCTCGTCGTCCTCGTTGTCCTCGACGAACTCGAACGTGATGACCTCTCCGTCGCGCATCCCGCGGTCAGCTACGCGCGTGTACGAATCGCATCGAACGCGCAGGTTCCGATCGAGCGGCAAGTCGAGCGTGCCCGTAGCCTGCACTTTCGCGAGCTTGAGCATCGCGTTCATCCGCTCTGGGTACAAGCGAGGTGAGTCGAGCAGCCCCTTCTCGGTGATCGTGTTGTGCCAGACGGTCTCGATCGACCAGCTGCGTTCTTTCTCCCCGGTCGAGTCGAGCTTGACCCCTCGACGGAAGGGGATCACACCCTTCACCAGGCGATTTCCCCCGGTCTCCTTGATCGACAGCACGGCAAAGTAGACCGAGATCTCATCATCGGGCTTGAAGATCGCTACCTGCAGGTTGTCCCATTCGCCGCTCATTGGTATCCCGGGGTGTTGCCTGGCGTTGTAGGAAGGCCGTTTCCTGTGCCTCCTTTATCCAGTCGCGAAGCCGCGCGCTCGATCGCTGCGGCCCCCCGCTGCAGCGACTGCTCAACGCTCGTCCCACCTTTCGATAGTGACCCATGAAGCGCTGCAGCGGCTTCCTGCGCTTGCTTGACCGATGCGGCTCGCGCTTGTGCGTCGGTCTTCGCCTCGCCACCGCTCACCACGTTCGCGCCCCACCCCATGATGGTGCTGGCGATGTTCCCACCCTCCTGCGTCGCCTTGATGCGAGCCTGAAGCTCGGCCATCGTCTGCTGCTTTTCCTGCGCAGTCGAGCGTGGACTCTCAGCAACCATGCGCGCCTTCCACGAGTAGGCGTTCAGCTCATCGATGCTCTTGAAGCCCTCCGTGATCTTCGGCTCGACGTAGTGCTGCGAGATCTGCTGGCCGACCAGGAAGCCTGCTGCAGCTGCTCCAAGCACTCCTCCCACGCCTTTCCATACCGACGGGTTCGACGCAGCGGCAATGAGCGCCGGACCTCCCTTGGCGGCGAGGGCGAGACCGGCGTTCCCCGCGATGCTCTCCAATCCACCCCCGAGCGTTGCGCCTCCAACTTTCCCACCCACGGCGAGCGCACCAGCGGCGTACGGATGTGCGAGCGCAAATTCCGCGAGCGACGCGAGTGCCTTCGCCACCGGAGGCGCCGCCTTTGCGATCGATTGGAAGGCTGCGATCATGTCGGGCTTGCTGAACTCCATCGCGAGCGTGTTCATGGCCATCGTGAGCTGCTGCTTTGGGTCCTGGAGTCTGGCCGAAGCCTGCTTTTCGACCGCTGCAGCATCCAGAGCGCTCTTGCCGGCCGCCTTGAGAGCAGCGTTCAGAGCATCGGTCGCGGCCTTGGTCTTGTCGCGCGCACTTCCCCCTGCCTTACCGAATGCGTCGCCGTAGATCTTCCCAAAGTCGGTCATCAGCTTGAGCTGCTCGCCCTTGAACACCTTGGCGAGGATCTCCTTCTTGCCTCCCGTCTTCTGCATGATCTGCTGCATCGCGTCTCCGCGGACCTCGCCAGCTTTCCCTGTGACCTTGATGCCGAAGGTCCTCTCTATGGCTTTTTGCTGAGCGGGGTCCCCGATCTGCTCCATCAGGCCGGTGACAGCCTTGAGAGACTTCTTGAAGTTGCCGGTGGAAGCATCGGCCAGGTTGAGCATGCCCACCATCATCTGCATGCCGCTCTGTCCCTGCAGTCCGGCTAGCTTGGCGGTGGCGCCCAGCATGCCGATCTTTGCTCCGAGGTCCTCGACTCCGACGCCACCCTTGTTGGCTACCGACACCATCGCCGCGAGAGACTCCGGCAATTCCTTCGCGCTGATTCCGAACTTCTCGTTCAGCTGGCCGGCGATGGTGGTGAGAGTAGCAAGCGGGATTCCGGTCGCCGTCGCTGTCTTCGCGATCTCCTCCACGGCGGCCTTTGCGAATGCAACGTCCCCGACGTCATCGTAGAGAGCCTTGAACGAATCGGCTACTCCCTCGATCGACTGACCCCACCTCTGCGCGGTAGTCTCCGCGCCTCGCTGGATGTCCCTGTAGTCGACCATATTGCCCGTTCCTGCTTGGATGGCGAAGGCGATATCCTTGAATTTGGATACCAGGTCGACCGATTGCTTGATTCCAGCTCCGAGCGAGAATGCGCCTCCGAACGATGCAGCCATCTTCAAGGCGTTCTTCATCTGCGCGCCAAGGTCCGAGAGAGCGCTCTTTCCTGCTCTCAGCCCGGCGCGCAACGCTGTCCCCATGGTGCCGAGCTTCCTTGCCGCCTTTTCTCCCTCGTCGCCGAACTTCTTGGTCGCGCGCGAAGCGTCCTGCAGGCCGCTTAGGTAGGATCCTGCCTTCAGGCTAAGCTTGATCGACGCTTCGCGGTTGCTCATCTCCCCCTCACGTTACCCGAGAGCGTTGCGAGTTCGCTTCGAGCAGCTTGCGCCATTCCTGGCTCCCACCGAGGATCGCGTGCACGTCAGCGATCGTCATGGATCCGGAGTCGAGATCCCGAACGATTGCGCATAGCGTCGCCCCGTCGGAGAGAGAGTTGCTTGGGATGCCATAGTAACCAGCAAGCTGGGCTGCTCGTGCTGTTCGATACCGACTAAAGGGAGCAGGTTGCCCGCCCTCGCCACGGCGAAGATGAGCTTCCAGACATCCTCCTCGGTCTTGGCGGATACCCTTGGATCCACCATCTGGCGATAGACGGTGAGCCTGCCGAGTATGTCCTGCAGAGATCCCTCGTCGTACCTCGATGCCAGCTCCTCCCATGTCGCGAGCTGAGCGTGTGGCGCGTCGACCGTTCGGATGGCCTTCGCGAGGATGCACAGCTGCTCGATCTCGTCGAAGAGGTCTTTGTCCCTGTCCGCGTCGAGCGCCTTGTGCTTGGCGAACGCCACGCGCGCATCGACCCGAGCGGTGACCAGATCCATCGGCCTCGGGATCCGCACCATGACCGGAACGTCCTTGACCTTGTCGGATCCAGGGACCTTCTCCCTGATGACGTCGCGCACGAGCCGGTGCCCATCCTCTGCGTCGACCACCTCCAGCTCCGACCAGGTCCGCCCGCCTACCTCTGCGATCTTCGCTTCCATGATCATGACTCCAGCGCTTCGAGGAACGTCTTTCCCCTGGACATCCTGTTTCGGATCACGTCGTAGGACGCGCCCGCCATCGCGCAAGCATCGATCAGCGTCATCGTCTGCCCACGATACGAGACCCTTTTCGTGATTCGTCGGTTGGCTCTCTGCTCCGTGTCCAACGCCCATCGAACGTTCCCGGGCTCGTAGTCGCCATCCACGTCGATGCGATCGATCGAGTGCTTGGGCGATGGCTTGGGACCCATGTCAGCCAGGAACGCCTCGAACGAATCTCTCCATCGACTGCATACCTTGATGCCGCGGCCTCCGTAGCTCGGGTACCTCTTGGTCTTTGGGTTGATGCACCGCTGGATCATCGTTGCCCACGTGTAATACGTGGGACTGGGGCTCCCAGACCGATGTCCGTGTGTCGTCGAAGCCAGACCGATACGCTCGCGTCGGAGACATCCGCATGACGTCGTCACGCCCGATCGAAGGTGACCCGCTCGGACTTCCTTGGACTTGCCGCAGTCGCAGCGTACGAGGACTAGGCGCTCACCGTGACGTCTTCCAACGTCCTCGGCTGTGACCACCAACCTTCCAAACCTGTCTCCGATGGCGATCGGCGGCTTGCGCGCATGAGGGGAAAGCAATACGGTCTGCATGTCGGACCTCCAACCAGGTTCGTCCACGAGGCCGGGCGCTTCCAACGCCGCGGCCTCACTTCTTTGCATGCACAATACCACGATTATGAGCAGGCGAAAGGCCCAGCGACCGGAGGGGGAGTCGGTCTGACCTGGGCCTTCCGAGACTGTGAAAAACCTATGAGGTCTTCTGCCCGCCGATGACCTTGCAGCTGAACTCGATCGCCCCGTCCTTGGTCGAGTTGATCTCGAGGTCGTCGATCATGCCAGTCAGCGCATAGGTCTTACCCGGGACCTTGAGCCTGTACTGGGCAACGGTGTCGTTGTCGAAGTCCTTCTGGTAGTCGCGCTCGAAGCCGTCCTCGCTGATGACGCTCTTGAACGTGATCTCGTTGGCGTGCTCTCCGTTGGTGATCCCCGACGTGGGATTGCGCAACGTGCCGATCTGTTTTCGGCCCTTGGACATCTTGACGGTGACTTCGGTCACGTCGACCAGGTCGCCGGCACCCTTGGAGATGCGGCCTTTCGGATAGAACTTCTGCTCGTCGCCGGAGGCCATGGCTTAGACCTTTCCTACGTAGACGCCCATCTTCGAGAGGATCTTGAAGGGCTTGGCCGGAATGAAGATGTCGACCTGGGTCTCATCAGAGCTGTTGATCTCGACGATGATCTGGCCGGCGAGGACGGCTGCCTGGAATTCGTCCCCATTGATGTAGCCCTTCGGCACCCAGAAGCCCATCGTGCGGCTGATGATGAACGCCTTGATGTCGCGGCACTCGACCACACCCTCGGGCAGCTCGGAATCTCCCTGTACGCGGTCAGCTGCGACCTTGCACTGGTAGAACTCCTGCGGCAGGGCGACGCGAAGATCCTTCGCGTAGTCGTACATCGCGTCGACCTCGTTGCAGTCCAGGCACCGGTAGTCGGGGTTGCTGTTCGAGTCGACGCTGTGCGTGGTGATCGCGCGCATCACGCGGATCGCCCCGGTCGAGTCGTAGTGCAGCATCGAGACGCCGTTGTCCAGGGCGTCGATCGCCTCGGCCGCGGTGGGCTGGTCTCCGATGATGTCTGCGCTGGGATACAGGGCATCGCTCATGTCGGTGCCGATGCGATTCGCGTTGCCACGCAGCTTGCGGGCGGACGATCGATCGCCCATCTCAGCGCCTGCTACCTCGCTCGGGAGCGACTCGACACCGATTCCGAGCATGGTCTCCATCACCTCGGAATTCAGGCCGATCGCTCCGGTCTTCGCCGATGCAACGCTGGTAGTCGTCGCAGTCACGCCCTGCTGCAGGTGAGCGTTCAGGCCGATGTTGTACGTGCCGATGTGCGTCTTGAGCTTCGCGCTGTTGTTGCTCGACGCGGCGTTGACGTCGGCATTGCTCATGCACTCTGCGATGTAGTCGTATTCAGTGCCGGCGACCGTCGTCAGAGCCGTCGTGAACACGGGCTCTGTGGTCCCGCTCGCCAGGTGCGCAGCGGATACGGCGACCGCACCCGATCCGCATCCCTCGATGATCTTGGCGCGCAGGCAGACGTCGTTTCCAGCCGGGCCCTTGCTCTTCGCTGTCAGGGTGACGACGCCCGTACCTCCGCTTGACGCGGTAACGAACAGCTCCGCCGTGCGCTTGTTGATGTAGGCAATTGCCTTGATCTTCCAAGCGTCGGCCGATTCTCCGACAAGCCAGGGAACGTCGACGACCACACCGTGGATCGTGCAGCGGATCGTGCCGTCCGTGGTGATGGTGCCTGAAGCTGTGATCGTGCCTGTCGCAGCGGCCCCTCCGGACTCAGTCGGGCACAGGAGGTCGCACTTGATCGTCGGGTCCTTGGTGAGCGCCGCCGCGTAGCACAGAGCTGGAAGAGACCCGACACCGGCCGCTGCCTCGACGTCCGCCATGGAGTAGATCGACCGAACTTCGGTGTCGGCCACGATGTCGCCTCCGGTGGTGTTCTTAGGTCCGACGATCAGGCACCGAAGACCGGCCGCTCCTGGGGACACGACGCCGTACAGCAGATTGACGCGCAGAAACAGCCCAGGCGTCTTGTTGGTCGGCGATACGACGAGAGGTGCGCTCATTTGCTCGGCTCCTGCTTGGGCTTCTTCGCCACCTTCGGCTCCGGCTCTGCGGGCTTCGCTTCCTCGGGCTCCTGCGTTTTCAGGTACGCGAGGTAGTCATCCTCGGTGACCTCGAGGAGTTCGCCGCGCTTGAGGCACCCGCGAAGCTCGCGCAGGTACGTTTCGCAGTACTGATCGGTGAGCGGCGTGACCTTGTCGGTGTCCCACTCGATCCGATCAGCCTCGACGCGGCGTGCTCCGATCAGCTCGTTGGCGACTCCGCGCGAGCCCGAACCGAACCGGGCCACGGCGAAGCCCTCGACCGATCGAACGTACTTTGCGAAGGGTGGCATGCAGACCGGACGATACCGATCCACGCATGGCGTTTGACTCAGGGCGGGGGCGGCATGGAGACGGTCACGTCGGGGACGTCGATCTTCGCTGGGGTGGGGTGCGGCGGGTCAGGCGTGCCGAGAGCGGTCTGGATCCGGATGCGGCTCTTGAGCCAGTCGTGATAGTTCGCGTTGTCCCTGCGTTTCAGTGTCCAGCTGGTCGTGAATCGAATCACATCGACAAAGGACGTTGGCAGAACGATCGCGCTCTTGGCCTCGAGCACGTCGATACCCTGTGGAGACGAGATCACGGCACGCCTGTAGGCGGTCGTGTCTGTGATGGTCGCGAGGACCTCGTCGCGTACGTAGTCCAACTCCCCCGCCCGCTCGTCGCTCGATTCGAGCCTGGAGGCGATGAGGGCCAGCTCCCACTCGTGCTTGAAGATCCTGCTGGATGCACCCGCGCGCGCCGAGTTCGACCCGACCGTAGCACTGACCGATCCGTCCTGCGGGTAACTGCCGACCCATGCGAGCACGGCAGCGGGGAAGTCCCCGACGCGCGCCTCGAGCAGGGCCTTGGCAGCATCCTGCGACCCGATCGATCGATGCTCGCGCAGGCACTTGAGCGGGCCGACGAGGGTCCCGCCCGTAAGGCCTCCCGCAGTCACCTCGGATGTTGCCTCGATGCCTGTGATCGGCACGTCCCAGCGGCATTCGGTTCCAGCTGCGAGGTTGACGTGGCTCCCGCCCTGCAGGCTCGTCACGGCGACGGCGACCCCGGCCGAGGTGATGGGCCAGCTCCGATCGGTCGTCGCGGGGTTCTCCTCGACCCTGACGATGGCCTCCGGCGTCAAGGCGCCAGCCACGATCGGGATCGCATAGGAGTGCGCCGGGAGTGTGCCGGTCGCGCCGGTAGACTTCACCAGGAGGGAGCCCGACGAGTAGGTCCCCTGCAGGAGCTGCAGCAGGCCCATGATGGCTCTGGCGTTGGCGATCGAACCGCTGCTCACTTGGCAATCTCCGCGGCGAGCAGCTCAGCCACGTCAGCAAGTAGGTCGGCCTCGAACGGGCCCAGGTCGAACGGGTTGCGCTGAGGCATTCGCTCGGTCCCGGATGCGTGGTACTTCGCGTAGCCCACGTGAGCCCACGCCTCGGCGTAGTCTTGCCCGTAGCGGGTCATCGTCGATGATGCCATCACACCAGTGTCCTGCAGGATCTTCGAGCTGGTTCCTCTGCGCTTCTCGATCGTCGACTCGGCCAGCGGTGTCCACCCGGGGCCCTCAGCCTCGTAGACGTCGTCGACAGCGCTCTTGAGCGCCTCTGCCACCACGGGCATCATGCGACCGAGGTTCTTGCCCTTCTTCTCGAACGTGGCGATGACGCCGGCGAGCTCGCCGAAGTCCGCATCGATCGCAGTGCCGACGGCCACGTCAGTATCCCCCTGGGCTGGGCTTGCCGACTGTGGGGGCGAAGATGAACTGCGGCTCCTGCGCAGCCACAGGGATGTTCACGCGGTCGGCGTAGCGTGGATTTCCGCCCGCGGTCACCTCTCCCTGCGATCGCAGCTCCGCGTCAGCGATGCCGTTGAGCATCGCCTCGGCATCCTTGTTGACCTGGAAGAGCAGCGGCTTTCCGTCGGCGCCGATCCAAGCCTTCACGCCTTTGGTGAGCTCGTAGAAAGCCATGTCGCAGATCGCGCCCTTGATCGCGTCGTCGCCTGCAACGAGCAGCTCGATCTGCGCTTGCGACGGCCAGGCCCTTCCGAGGATCAGCTGGGCCCGTCGGGACGCTGCCGAGATCGCCCCGGCCAGGCGAGGGCCAGCGACGCCGCTTCCATCGTCGCACGACACCGACCGCACCTCTTGCGGCTTGTGCTTGGTCTCGATGTCGGCTTGGGTGATGGGCGGCCAGGACATGGCCGTAGAATAGGGCTACGGCGGTGGGATTAGGCCCGCGCGAACTTCCGCTCGCGAGCCTCGGTGATGATGGACGAGTCGACGACGAACGTACGGACTCCCGCCGGCAGGTTTTTTCTGATCGCGTCGACCTTCACGTCGGGAGGCAGCAGAACGTCACCAGGTCGCGCATCGACAGGCTTGCCCGCCTGCACGATGGTGAAGCTCTCCGCGAGCTGCACGGCGCTCTTGGGGAGTCCTCCCAGGCGCCCCTCGTCGCGAGCGGTGTCGAGCGCAGCGCGCATCAATTCCGCCTCGCGCACGTGCGCCTCGATCTGCTTTGTGAGCTCGGCATTCTCCTTGCGCAGCCTTGTGACTTCGGCGCCGAGATCGGACGGCTGCGGTGCGGCCTTCGTGGTGGCCGTCGGTTGCTCTGCCATGGTGTGGATCTCCCTCTGCAAACGGTGTGGGTGAGGCTACCGAGCGATCAGCTCAGCACGTCCTTGATGAGCCCGCCGGCCGTGGAGCTCATGATCTTGAGGTCCTCGGAGAAGCCGGTCTCGAGCATGATGCCCTTGTACAGACCCTTGTCCTGCGGCACGTACTCGTTGTTGACGATGCCCGTGCCACTGGGGCCCTTCTGGCGGAACGAGTAGCTCGTCGCCATCTTGTTGCCGTCGCGCGGCACACCGGGGGGCGAGCAGGTCAGAACGACGTCGTCGGCGAGGATGTACTCCATGGCGCCGGTCGAGGCGTTCGTGCGGCGGCAGGGAACGATGGTGAAGGGCGGGAATCCTGGGATCGTGAACTGCTGTCGCTGCTGCGAGGCAGCGGCTGCCTGCGCGACCGCGGGGTTCGGCGCGGTGTCGCCGAGCATCTGGCGCATGAACGCGACGACCTTGGTGTCCTGCAGGAACCAGCCAGCGACCTCCGGGTTCATCCAGATGTCGGTGACGGGAGCCAGCGAGGCGATGATGCGCGTTCGCAGATTCGCGAGGGGATCCCTCGATGCGCCGTTGTCCCAGTACGTGGACGCTCCAAGCGACGTGCGGTTGGCAGAATTCCAGCTACCGAGCGTGGTCAGCAGGCCCCAGCCGCGCACCTCGCGCCGGAGATTGACCTTCTCGAGGAGCATCGTCGCGACCGACGCGCGCAGGTTGAACTTGGCCTCGTTCTCCGCGTCCCAGCGGATGTAGCTTGCCAGGCCCTGGTCCTGGGTCTTGTAGGAGCCGGTGCTCGATCCGATGTCGATCTGATTGATCGCTCCGAGGGCGCCCACGGCGGTCTCGACGACCTCGTAGACGTTCTCCTTGCTCAGGTCGCGCGTGATGCCCTCGGACTTGTCGACCAGCACGACCTTCGAGACGAGATCCATGCAGAACTCGTTGCTCGAATACCCGCCCAGGTACGTGTCCAGATCCTCGGTCGTGCGAACGTCGGAGGGGGCAACGGCCATCGTGATCTTCTCGCCCGCGCGGTGCAGCACCTGTCCGTTGACGACCAGGTCCTCGGCGAGGGTGAAAAGCATGTTTCCGGGCTGCCTGTTGAACCGCATTTTGTCTCTCTCCGTCGTTCCCCTCGAACCGTTGTCTGCCTGTCGTCTCAGTCGTCGTTCGCCTCAGAATCAGGCGTCGTGGTTGAGCATCACGGGAATGCACACGTAGCCGGCACCGGCCGTGTAGGCGCTGGTGATGCGGTCGAACCGAATCTCCGTGCCCGCCACGAGAAGCATCTCGTTGAAGCCCGTGAAGTCCATCTCGCCGCCGATGGTTCCCACGTGCACCCCATCCACAAGCGTGGCAGCGAGGTCGCCGGTAGCTCCGCCGAGCACGTCACCCTTCGTGTCGTAGCCCGTGAGCGAGGTCGAGATGCCGATTGCAGACGCTGTGCCACCTGTCCAGCCAGTGGTCACGTCCCAATACGGAAGGCCAGCGAGGCGCAAAGTCATCGCGGCAGGGATGGTCTCGATCGCCTGCGCGTCGGTGTTCGCGTAGCTGATCGGGATGCGCAGGACGAATGCCTTGTCAGCGCGGATCCAACGACCGGTCCCGGCGCCCGGGGTCTGCACCAACTCGTCGGCAGTGTCCTCGGTCGCGCTCGACGCGGAGTTGAACCTCCACAGCGAGTTGTCCTCCTGTACGAGCACCAGCTGGCCGTTGTACCGGTCGGCCGCCGCCAGGGCCTTGAGGGCCGTGCGGGTCGCGACCGTCGAGGCTCCGATCCAGGACTGCTGGACCTTGAACAGCTCGACCTCGACCAGCACGCCAGCCGCACCAGCGGCAGTGACAGCGCGGCCGACGTAGTTCTGCGCGGTTGTCGACGGAGCCGAGGCCTTGACCACGCGCGAGGTCGAGTCGACCGTGAGCAGGTCTCCCTTTGCGATGACGCCGCCGGAGTAGACCAGCGCCTTTCCATCGCTCTGGTAGGACGTGGTCATCGCGTCCGTCATCGTCTCTGTGGAGATGCCGACGATTGTGTCGGTGCTGGCCGTCGCAAGGGCGACGCCATCGGTGTTGGTCGCATCGTCCTTGAGCACGTATCCCTTGACGATGGCAGTCCCCGTCCCGTTGTAGCCGTTGGCGTAGCAGGTCGGGTAATCGCGGGTGCGCTTGGTCTCAGCCATGTTGAAGTCTCCGTGTCGTCGTCAATCGTTCGTGCTCAGTCGCTCAGTTGCCCCTCAAAATCTCGTGCTAATCGGACTCGCCACGCAGCCACGCGGACGCGATCTGCACCTGGTCCAGTCGATCCATCGAGGCGAAGTCCGCACGCTCCTTGGTGAGCAGCGCCATGGCCTTCTCGGTGTTGTTGCGCCCGGGCAGGCCCTTGAGCTTCGCGGCTCGGTCGTCGCCTTCTGCACCGCGCTGAGCCGGGGGAAGCGCTCCCTGGGTCATGCGGCCCTGCGCGTCGACGCTCATCTGCACCTGCTGCCCTCCAGGAGCGGCGAAGATGCGCTGGGTGAGCAGGGCGAGCTCGGCCGGAGGCAGGGGGTAGGTCTCGCGGAACTCGCCGAGCTTCGCCGCGTCGACTCGCTTGACCTTGAGCCCGAACATCTCGACCTCGCCCGTGCAGCTCTTGCGGAACGCGAGCACACCCGGCTTGATCTTCGCCGCGGTGGCCGCGCGTGCTTTCTGGTCGGCGATGTCGTGCGTCATGCTCGCGACGACCGCGTTGACCTCTGCTTCTGCCATCGCGTCGTCCATCTGCCCCATCGAGTCGTTTGCGGTCTTGAGCGCCTCGACGAGCCCCTTGACCTTCTCGGCCATCGCGATCTGCTCACCCGCGGCCTTGATCAGGCTCTGCACGTCCTTGCTGCCGAACATGTCCTGCAGCTGCTTGAGTGCGTCTGTGCTCGCGGTGGCCGTCTTCGACGTGTCTTCCGCGGCCATGAGGATCGACTCCTCCGAATCGCGGCAGGAAAACAGCTTTGCGAGCTTGGTGCTGAGGGTCATGTCGACTTGCTCCTGCGTTTTGGTCGGCGCGTTGCCGGGTTCCCCCTCGGTGTATCCCGCCCCTGCCAGCATTTGACGTGCTGCCTCCAACACCTCGTCGTTCGACGCGAGCAGACGAATTCCGAGAAGCGAGCGGAGACGATCGATCACGTCGCAGGCCTTGACGCCTTCTGGCAGGGTCCCATCAATCATCCGCGCTGCGAATTCCACCAGTTCTGCGGACACCTGCTCCGCCGTAGCTTCGCTCGGCAGCTGGAAGATGTCGCGCAGACCGATGACGACTTCCTCCGGCGACTCGGCGCGAGATACCCAGGCGCTGGCGAGAATTGGGTGTAGATCCGGCAAGAAATTGTGGTTCGTGAACGCGAACGAGGTGAGCACTGGCCCGATCTTCTCGCCGGTGGTGCCGTCGGTCGCGTTGCCCCAGATCGCCACCGACGTGAACCGGTATCCGCTCGTGTTGATCTGCTCGACGAGTTTTGGTGACGAGATCTCGGTGAGAGCATCGAGGTTGAGCCGGCCGTTCGCGTCCCGGCTCTTGCGAATGTCCCAGACCCACGCAGGGGACGGGGCGCCCTCGGCTGGAATTGACCCGCTCGAAGGATCTCGCTCCGAGTTGTGCTCGTAGTCCGTCGGAACCACTCGCTGGGTGCCCACGCCGTCGGGGCCCGCCTTGAACTTCGGGTGCGAGTGGACGTTCGCGATGAGCTTGTCGAATAGCTCCTCGTTGAACACAGCTCCATCGGGTGACGACGGGTGGCCCTTGAATTCTCCTTCGTACGCGATGTTGATCCACAGGGGCTTTCCGAGCTCGACCTTCTTTTCGGTGATCTCGACAGGGTTGCCGAACATCAGCCCGGAGAGGATCAATCCATCGGCCTTGCGTGACTGCAGGAAACGGGCTGGGCGCTTCATCGAGGCGAAGATAGGCCCGAGGCCGTTGCGTTTGAGCCGATGGCTATTCGGCTGCCATCATGCCCAGGAGCGAGCCCTCGCCAGCATCGAATCCCTCGTCGGGGATACCTGCGGGCGGCGGTGAAAGAGCCTTGCCTGCAGCGGCGAGCCAACGCTGTGAACGTGACACAATCCTGCAGCGACAATTGAAGCCCCAAGGCGTGGGCGGCCAGGAAGCGTCGCCAGCGGCGAAGCACAGCCCGTGCGCCGCCTTGTGCGCAGGCCTGGTGCGTGAATCACCTACGCCGCGCGCCTGCCAGATCGGGCGCGCTGCAAGGACATCGGGTTGGGTCATCTCGGCCTTGCGTCCGTCGCCGTATGCCCCCATCACGTTGGTTCGGTAGATGGTCTCAACGTGCGACGGATTCGCCGGAACCCATCCCGCCGACTCGAGCCTGGCCGCGGCGAACTTCTTGAACTCCCCGAGGGTGGGGCCTTCACCCGTCACCATCGCGTTCTGACCCGACTCGATCATGCGCGCGAGCTCGGCGTGCGCGGTGGCAAGCAGGTCTTGGCGAGCGAGCCGGGCGATCGTGAAAGCCCTACGCTTCGCCGCTGCCGAGAGCTGTTCGAACGTGTCGCGAGGTAGGACCGTCTTCGATCGGAACATCCGCACGGCCCTGTCGAAGGGCTGCTCGGCGAACGGAAGCTCTACCTGGGGCGACATGAGCACGATCTCGCGCACGGTTGCGAACGACTCGAGCGGAACAAGCTCGTCGCTCTCTCGCTCCCAAAGAGAATCCAAGGCTCCGAGCATCAGCCCATGGAGGATCTTGCGCTCGGCCGTCCTGGCGAACGTGGCGAGGGGCAAGCGAGCGGCGGCCCGGTTGAGTGCCTCGAAGATGCCGCCAGCGGTGTCGATCCCCTCGGTCGCGTCGATCAGCTGCGCGCCCCATCGAGCGGTCTCGCGCGCGGTGTCGCGCACGCCACGATCGATCAGCGCCTCCGGGGTGCCGTTCGCCGAGTCGGGTTGCCTTGCTTTGCAGACCAAATCACCGTGCGAGGCAATCGATCGAATCGCGTCGTTCAGGTGCCGAGCGAGGACGAGCTCTCCGCCTGTGATCGACATTGCAGTCGTTGTCCCAGCGGGGGTCGGATCGATCGCCTTCCAGGCCACCTTCCACACCGTCTCGCCGTCGATGACGTCGAAGTCGCGCACCCGCTCTACCCCGCAGAGCCTGCAACGGTTCAGGCTTCCGTGTTCGCATCGGTCGACCCCTGCGTCGGTTAGCTTCGCGGCGAGCATCTCGGCCGGTGTCGGATCGGGCATTGCTGCGGTTGAGGCCTTCACGGGGGACGCCGGCGGAGCCGGTGGTGCAGGTGGTGCAGGTGGTGCAGGAGCTTGCGGATCTGCCGTCGGCGCACCAGGGGGGGGAGCAGGAGTCGCAGGCTGACGAGGCGGAACGGGTGGGGGCTTCGTCGGATCGATGATGACGGTCTTGGTTACGCTGGTCGCGTTGCCGAACGCGTCGCGATCGCCAGCGTTGACGAGCTGCACCGTCGCGTCGCCCTCTGCAGGCTTCTCGAACCCGGTGCGCTCGTAGACCTCGTCGAGCTTGAGCGGCACGCCCATCGCGAGGGTCTTGGTCGTGTTGTCGATCTGCTCCTTGCGCGGCACCTGCCTCTGCGTGCGAAGCAGAATGCTCGGGGTGTACGAGGCCCATTCCGGCCCGCGGTTGAGCACAACGAAGTCCCGCGCGAGCTGCTCAGTCAGCACCGCGGAAAGGCGCCACCCGTCCGCGCTCAGGATCTGATCCTGCTCGGACGCCGCTACCTCATCCGCGGACGCGTTGAGGCCAGCGCCTGACTTCGCGCTGCTCGTTCGGGTCTGGCCGTTGACGATCTTGGACAGCTCGTCGTTGGCCTGCCCGACCACGTCGTCGTGCACTTCTCCGGCTCCGTCGCCGGGCTGCTCGACCTTGAGCCTGAAACCGGGGGGCATCTGTGCGGATGCCATCGCTCCCAGCTTGTCTGCCGTGTCCCTCGCGCGATCGAGGGCTTCCGGTTGCACGCGGGCATCCTTCTCGACCTCGATGATCCTCCACGGCTTTCCGAAGACCTCCATCAGGATCAGCCGCTCGCGCGTCGAGAACCGCTTGAAGTATGCCCAGTACAGACAGATCGGCCCGATGCCCTCGCGCTCTGGATACTCGTTTCGCAGCCTGGGCGTGAACTGGATCCACTTGAACGGGATGCTGCGCAGGTCGAAGCCAACGGCCTTGAAATAGCCGGTGTAGAACATCGAGTCGACAAGGCGCAGCTCCCGCTCGGGCCCGAACGACAGGCGGCGAGGGTGGATCCAGTTCAGCTCGGAGATCGACCACTTCAGGGCCGCACCGGGCTTGAAGATCCATTGCTTCTCGATCGATGAACGTCCGTGGAAGTGTCCCCAGGTGAGGTCGACGATCGCCTGTCGCAGGTTCGGTATCTGCGAGACCCCTTGTCGCACCAGTTCCGCGCACTGCTGCGCTTTCGCTGGATCGATTCCTGGGCCGGTTGCTGGGGTGACGTCGTAGTCGACCGATGCGAGCGCAGGGAATCGCTTACCGACCGCGTTGAACAGATGACCGTCAATGCCGACGATCTCACTCTCCAGGTCCGTCAGGTCGCGCATGTAGCCGGACTCGGCTCTGCGCAGGACCTCTTCGATCGTCGATGGCGTCAGGCTGCGTCCGAAGTATCGGCGATACCAAGCGTCCGTCTCGGGAACCTCCCCTCCGCCGAAGATGCGCTCCTGCAGTGCTCTGGTGTCGAGCCAGAATTGCCCGTCGGACGTCGTGCGCACTGCGAGATCAACCATGGCGCGGTTATACCTGCGGGGGCTGGTCGTTCGGTTTGATGGGCGGAACTCGACTCGCCAGGAAGTGCGGGCAGTCCTGGTGGTCAGCCATCGCAAGATCTCGCAGGTTCAAGCGGCGGCAGTAGTAGTCCTCGCGCTGCGCGTCCTCGTCCCACCCCTCGTCGTGGCAGAACTCGCATTCATGACAGCGGATCACTTCCCACCCCCAGCCACCGCGAGCATGGACTCTGCCACTCGGGTGAGCTGCTGCTCCTGCTGGGCCTGGGCTGCGTTCTGGGTGTCGATGACCGTTGCCATCGACTCAAGCGCTTCCGCCCTGTCGAATGGCTTCCAGAACTTCGCCACGATTCGCATCTTGCCATCCCGCGCGCGCCACTCCGCCGCCTGCTTGCGGAGATTCTCGGAAATCGCCCCCAGCGCCTGGCGGTACCCGCACACGACGCCGGCGTTGTGGACGGCCTGCGCGACGAGCGAGAGGGGGGGCGCAACAACAGATCCTGGCACGCCGGGCCCGTTCCCCGCGTATCGCGGGCATTCAGATCGATCCTTGCAGGACATATCCATACAGGCCTCCCCCGTCTTCCGCCCGCTGCACCTGTCGATGCGTTGTTGCTTCGTCTCACGCTTCTTGGTGACCATGCTCAGAACCCTCCTGTGTCAGCCGATTGGCGCTCCCCAGTTGCCCCACCCACTACTCTCCCAGACCCAGCATCGAGCAGGTCGTACGCCGCTGCGAGCGCGTCCACATCGTCGTCGCACTCTTCGCCCGTCCCAGCGAATCCGAGAATGACCGCGAGGAAGTCAACCAGCCAGGCCGCGTTCCTCGGTACCGCAATCGTCTCCGCGTTCCACGCGCACGCGACGGGCGTTGCGCGAACGAGCTTGTCGGTGACCGCGCTCTCGTACGCGAGCGGAACGCCGCTGTTGACGAAGTGCTGCGCGATGCCCGACTCGGCTCCGGAACCGTACCAAAGCATCGCCGCTCCCGGATAGGCTAGCATGAATCCCTTGAGCACACGGGCGAACACGGGGGACTCTACCTGTCCTCGGTAGCAGTCGAGTACGTAATACATTCCCTCAGCCTCAGCGAGTACGACGGCGATGCTCCAGTCCGCTCGGGTCTTTGACGTGTACGCGCAGTCGACTCCGATCGCTACGCGATAGATACGGGGCCGCTGCTCGTAGTACACGACGTCCCGGAAGACCTTGGCACCTCGAGGACGTGGCCGTCCCATGTACAGCGATTCCCAGTCATAGGCGAGGACGAGCCGGCGCTGCTTCTCCAACCACGAGATCGGCCGACGCTTCTCCCACAGTGCGTTTCCAGAATCATCGATCGCTGGCTTGTTTATGACCTCCCACACCGGATTCCCATCGTCGTCGACTTGCTTGGAGAGGCGTCCAATGCAGTCGTCCTCGTGCCACCTGGTGTGCACCACGATGACCGAGCCGCCCGGATGCACGCGAGGAAGAGCGGTCGATGTCATGAAGTCGTGCACAGCGTTGCGCTGAACCTTGGACTCGGCGTCTTTTCGGCCCTTGTGCGGGTCGTCGACGATGAGCAGCTGCAATCCCTCGGACGTGAGTTGCCCGCCAATCGTCGTCGCGAGCAGCTCGCCGCCAGTCGACGTTCCCCATGCCGAGAGAGCTTCGCTCTCAAGGTGCGTGCCCGCGGCTATCGAATAGCGCTGCGCAAGCTTGCTCTTCCTGCGAGCGATTCGGTCGGCGTATGTCACATAGCCGATCTGGATGCGCTGCAGATACCTGAGAAGCCACGCAATTCCGTGCAGGATGACTTCGGTCTTTCCATGTTGCGGAGGCACCGATACGAGCGCGAAGACGGAGATGCCGCGCAGGATGCGCTCGAACAGGTTGGCGATGTCCGCCAGGTGATTTGGGCGGTCCCATCGGGGTGTGACACGAGGGATGAAGTCGAGCAGCGATTCATAGGGCCGCTCCATGCGGTCAGTGCAACGGGGGCGGCTCCGTTCCTCCAGCACCATCTGGCGCAGGCGGCGCAGCCGGCGAATCTTCTGGACGACTTGCAGCACGCTCATTGGCTAGATCGTCCACAAAGACTTGTTGCTCGGTGTGGAGCTCACCGAGGATCTTGATTGCCCCAACGATGTCGCGAGCCTGGTCCTGCTGCATCTTCGGCAGCAGCTCGTCGAGGCGAGCGACGGCGCGGAGCAGGAAGTTGACCCGGGCTGTGCGCCACCTGGTTTCGAGATCCCTTTTTTTAGCGACGAGGATCGCAAAGGCCTCGGGTTCGTTCCGAATCCGCCGTCTGTACGTTCCCACTGTAGTGACGCTGATTCGGTGCGCCTTGGCTGCCTTCGAGACGCCGAGCAGGTCGGCATCGAGCACGACCGTCGCCATGTGCTCCGGGTCGATGTACGTTCCGCTCTTTTTTCCTGCTGCCACGATCCAGACCCTACCAGGTCGGTCCGGGCGTTTGACCTATCCGTCGGGCCGCCTCCGGGCTGTGGGGTCGAGACCAGATCTTCTGCCTTTATGACGCGCCCCAAATACCCGGATACAGTTCGCAGGGAACGAGGGCCCCCGAAACCGTATCCCGGACGTATTCTAATACGTCCGGATACAGTTCGGGATACAGTTCCCAACTGTGTCCTGGATACGGTTCGGATACGGTTCGGATACAGATTCGGATACACTTCAGGACTCCCCTTCTGACGCGTCGCGTCCTGAATGCTCGGGTAGCCCCCACGCCTTTCCTCCGCCCCTGCCGACGCCCTTGACTCCCTCGACGCACCATCCCTCGACGACTCCTGCCCTGAGCGCCGTGGAGATGTCCTGGGAGCGTCCCTTGTGCCCATCCCGCCTGAGGAGAGCGATTACCTCTCGCGTCGTGAGTCCGGAAGGATGCGCTCGGAGCACGGGCTCGATGATCGTGCGGAGCTTCGTGAACGTCTTTCTCGGCGCCTCCGGTTGCTCAACAACCTCCTCTGGCTGGTATTCAATCCGGATGCCCGCCTTGTCGTTCGCTCCATCATCCGAAGCGATGTCGGACGGTGCGAGGTAGAACTTGATCTTCGCGATCTTGCCGGTTGCGTTGGCTGAAGTCTTGACGATCTCGCACTGGACAGGCTCGAAAGGCTTGGGTCCGTTCATGTTGAGCACGGTCCCGCATGCGTCGAAGATGGCTGATGAACCGCGGGACTGCTCTCTCTTGTCCTTGTCGCCACCGCCCTTGCCAGAATGGTGGATGACGATGAACGCGCATCCGGTGCGTTCGCTGATGCGTGTCAGCAAGTCGAGGTAGGTGCGTACGCGAGAGTCGATCTGGTCCACTCCGGGGGTCGCTGCCGTGAAGCTGTCGATGATGCACAGCGACGTGCCGGTGCAGAGCCGTTCGAGCTCAGCCTCCGCGGATGGGCTGGTCAGATACCAGGACGGGAAGCACGTGAGTTCGAGTTGCCCAGACATATCGGCGTACTGGAGGCTAGAGCCGAACGCCAGGCGCTGATATCTCTCGCGCGAGGCCTGCTTGCCCTGCTCGTAGTCGATGTGCAGCACCTTGCCCTTGGCGCAGCGGAACTCGCCCCAGATCTTCGTGCCGGTTGCCACGGACTCGGCCAGCGACTGCAGCGAGTAGCTCTTGAGGCTGTATCCGTATCCTACGAAGAGGGTAGGCCTGCCTGGTCCGATGCAAAGCTCCTTGCACACCCACTTGATGGGCTCAAGGGGCGCGAAGATGGCAGAGGCGTCGAGGATCTCGGATTGCTGCTCGGTCTTGGCAACATCCCGAATAAGGATAGCCGACCGCTCCAGATACTCCTTGCTCGCACCGTTGACTCCGAATCCTTCGGCTGCGATTCTCTGCGCTGCCGAGATGGTCTGCCGCACCTGCCACTTGGAGACGATGATCCTGGCGTGCTCCTCGATGTCGCTGAGGAAAGGCGTGTTGATGAGCAGCTCAGAGATGTACTTCGGGTCGACCTCGCGACGGCCATGACCACGGATCACGGCCTCCTTGATGGTGATCTCAGTTGTGGGCCTGCCTTGCGCGGCAAGGTCGAGAATTGCCCTCCATATCTCTCCGTTCTCCCAGGAGTAGAAGTGCTCTGGGCGTGCAATGGGAGCAGCACGCATCAGGTGTGGACGCGACGACGCAGCGGTGACGATGACCGTGGCCTCGGCGTCCAGGTCATGGGGAGGCAACGGACGATCGTCGTCTTGCGTTTCGGGTTCGCTCCGCACAGCTCTCATGCTCTACTCCTGCACGACAGAACCCATTGGACCGACTCGGCGATCGGTACGCACGCGCGAACGATGGCGAGGCTATCCAGGTGCGGATAGAGGCGACTGGCGATACTGGATAGGTCATTCTCGTTGGGATGCCTAGCAACTCTCGAGTTGAGCCACACGGCGCCGGCAAGGGCGGCTGCGTTCTCAGGGGTCGGATCAGCCACGGAAAGCCCTCCCTGTCGCAACAAATCCGAGCAGCCAGCAGGCCCAGGTCCAAGCGAGGTCGAAGCGGTGGAACAGCAGGGAGATCATCGGGACACCTTCGGCAGCTTGACGAGGATCTGATCGATGAGCCCGAGGCGCTCCTCGTAGGTGGGCTTCCTGTTTTTCGTCCACGTCGGAGGCGTCCAGAACTTCGTGGGTGCAGGCGGCATCTTGATCTCGACCGTCAAGTCGCGATCGATGATGCGGGCGATGGTGTTCGATGTGGTCATTCGTTCCATCCCATCTTGGCTCGCTCGTAGGCGGCCTCTGCGTCTGGCACAGTGCGGAATACGGCGTAGAAGCCCCCGAGGCCGCGCACGATCCTCATCATCGCGATCTGGACACGCGACTGGCGGGCGTTCCCAGTTTTCGCCTCGAGGCAGAACAGGCGGCCGATGCGCTGCAGTCGTCGATGCGCGACGACCTGCATGCACAGGATCCCGCAGATGTCGGCGAGGCCTGGGGGGCCGCAGTGCTGGGGACGACCAGACGCAGTCGGCTCGCCGGCTGGCTGCATCTTGGCGATGCGAAGATCGAGCTTGGAGCCGAGCGCAGCACAGGCGCTGTTGACCAGCAGGCTATGTTCCCGGGTCCGGTCTGCCTTCTGGCGACGGATGATGATGTCCGGTTCGACGAGCCTCAGAGCGAGCATCCGGCGAGCGCGCAGGCCATGCAGGCGCTGCAGCTCGTCGTTCATGTCAGCAATGCGCTGGTCGAGCTCGTCGAGCATAGCGGGGGAGGTCATCGGGGGGCTCCGAACAGCGGGACTTGGCCCGCCTTGCGAGCCGCCAGGGTGCTTCCCTCGGACTCCGCCTGGAGGCGCTCACGGCCCTGGTCGGCCCACTCTTGCGAGATCTCCACCCCGATGTACCGGCGCCCGAGCCTGACGCATGCGACGCCCAGGGAGAACGAGCCAGCGAACGGGTCGAAGATGCAGTCGCCTGGATGGCTGATCAGCTGGACGAGCTTGATTGCCACACCGATCGGCATCTCATTCGGGTGCAATCGCAGGTGGGCCTGGAAAGCAATCCCTGGGCTCGGGTCGGTCCAAACGTCGCCCTCACGCGCGTCGCCTCGTGGGTCGTACTTGCGCGCGTGGTCCTTGTGCTTGGTGCGGTGCAGCTCGTTGATGCGCTGCGAGACCTTGTGATCGGCGCGCGGACGCATGATGTCCCGAGAGCCTGGGACTTCGCCGCACACCGCCCAGTCCTCGTGGAACCGGGGCAGTCCCTTCGCGTTGCCGTTGGCCTTGCACGCGTGGTTCGTCGGGTACCAGCAAACCCACTCCTCGACGCTCTCAACCCCTGCCGCGTGCAGCCAACGGTAGAGGTCCTGCGCATAGCCCTTGAGAGCGAGCGTAGTCCAGCCCTGCACGGCCCGGAGCATCTGCAGCGTGATGTCCTTGTCGCTGGGATACGACCCGTAGCCGTATGTCGGGTCTGCTGCCACGATGCGGCGAAACTCCGGCGGCACCATCGGGATCACGTCTAGGCAATCTGCGTGAACGACTGCCCAGGTTCGCTCTCCTGCGATGACTGCACCGATATCGATGAGGCCGCCGTGGTTCATGTCCCGGTCCTCCCCTGCGCCGCCTGGTCGACCATCTCGACAGTGATGGTGCGCCCGCTGACGTCGCCCTCAGCCGAGCCCGTCACCAGGGCCTGGCGTATCAGGTCGACCAGCCCGCGCGTGTCGACCCACGGCCGGTCCTTGCGCTCCTTGCCTGGGATGCCGGTGATGACGGGCTTGAGCGACGCGTGCCGGACCATGTTGTACATGGCGACCTCGCGCAGAACTTCCTTCGCGGCGTCGTGCCCGGAGGCTTCGAGCGTGGCCTTGTTCGGCCACCGATACGCCTGCCTGACCTTGCGCCGGAGCATTTCGGGCGCCGTGTACTTGACGACGTAGAGCCACCTGGCTTGCCCGAGCTCGTGGCCGTCCAGGAGGCAGGACACGACGCACCGTCCGAGGTAATGGGCGCGGTCCTCTGTCGATTCAGCCGCGGCGTGCTCGCTCATGGCCTGCCGACGGATCGCCGGGTTGGGGCGTCCGCGGGTGATCCATCCGCACGCGGGGCAGGCTGCGTCGATGAACTCCGAGCTGCGGAACATCGCAAAGCACGAAGGGCACTGCCGTACTGGGTCGGCGCCGGCCTTGGTCGAGATGGCTCTACCACTGAGGGAGAACTCGCGATCGTCGCCGGGAAGGCCGATCGAAGGGTCGAGGCTCCAGCCGCGCAGATCGCCGACGATGAGGTCGGCCTTGCCGATCTCGGGACATGCCCTTGCGCCACGGCCGATCGCCTGCATCATTGGTCCTGGAGAAACGAACGCCCTGCAAGTAATCACCTCGGAGACGGGTCGGACGTCGAAACCCTCGGTCAGACAGAATACGTTCGTGAGCCCCTGCAGATCGCCACGGCGGAATGCAGCAATGATCGCCTGCCTGTCCGCGGGGCGCATGGTTCCCTCCACGCTCGCGCATGGGTAGCCCGCAGCGCTGAATTCGTGGGCAAGATCCTTGCTGTGCTTGACCGATGCGGCGAAGACGATAAACCTGCGACCCTGTCCATATCGGGTGTGGAACTCCAGGGGCGACATGGCGAGCGCCTTGGACTGACGCGGGGGGTGCATGATGCGAGCGGGGACGAGCACGCCGAGGTCGATCAGATCCGACGGCTGGCAGACCACGATGAGGTGATCGAAGACGTTGGCGAGTGCGATCCCGTCGCCGCGCTCGGGCGTTGCGGTGAATCCCAAGACAAGGGACTTCCGCTCTCGGTAGTGCAGGGGAAGAGCCGACCACTTCTCTGCGCCGGCTACGTGGTGACATTCATCGAATACGACGCCGTCAGCCGGCGGCATCTCGCCGCGGGCAAGCACGGTCGGGATGCTGCAGACCTGCAGGAGAGACTCGGTACGGGGGTATCCGGCGGCAATCACGCCCGGGTTCAGGCCAATGGCCTTGAATCCCTCGACAGCCTGGTCCAATAGCTCGTCCCTGTGCACATACACGAGCCAGCGGAACCCCTTGACCACTCCGCCACCGGCGATGAGGCTGAATAGGTAGCTCTTGCCGCCGCCGGTGGGGAGAGTGCACACGATTGAGCGTTTCCCAGCACGATAGGCTTCCTCGATGGCCTCGCGGGCACGCACCTGGTGGGGCCAAGGATTACGCGGCATGACCGGCCTCCTGCAGGATCTCGTCGAATGTCAGTCCGCGACGCGTGATACCATCGTAGGTGTGCATGTAGCCGAGCTCTGCTGCCTCGCAGGCATCCGCGAGGCACATGCTCCGACCCTGAAACACTACGTTGATGTTCTGCCGACGATTGCGGCTTTGATCGTGGCGCGTTGTCCACACGCAGTTGCCCGGCTCATAGCCGCGCGAGTTGTCGAGGCGCTCGATGGTGTAGCCCGCTGGTCGCTCTCCCATGTCGGCGAAAAATTGAGCGGCGTTCAACCAGCGAACACACACCGTGATCCCTCGTCCTCCGTAGTCCGCCCAATCCTTGTGATTCTGGTTGGTGCAGCGCTGAAGCATCTGCGCCCACGACACGTACCAACGCGCCGTCTTGCGCCCGACCGTGCCCCCATGTGTCTTGCTGCGCGCGACGAGCTTTTCGATCCCGGCGCACCCGCACGACCGCGCGATACCAGCCTTGATGTTGCCTAAGCACGTCACGCGCTCGTTGCCGCAATCACACCGAACGCGAACGCGCCTGTTACGGGTGCGAACGTGAAATGGAATGGGCGCATCGGCGAGCACGACAAGCCGACCGAATCGCTGCCCTACAACGTCGATGCGCCTCGTCATGATTCAGACCTCCGCAGCTGCAGCGCCGCTCTTCTTGGACTTCCTCTTCTTGTCGTCAGCCTGCGCTGGAAGCATGACGTCGCCTCGCCGCACGCGATCCGCCTCGATCTGCTCGTCGACGTCCGTGTCCTCGCGGTGGCAGAGGATGTGGCCGTCGACCTCATTGGCGAGCACCTCCACGACGGGCCCGGCCTTGTCGTCGAGCCACAGGCGATCGCCCACGGCAACCGCGATCGGGATGATCAGCTTGGCTCCCTCGGCACAGAATCTGAGGCGAGACACGCGACCAGGGGTCTCGATCTTGTCCCATGCGATGCACGCGGCCACGTCGTCGAGTACGGTGATCGTCCCGTCGAGGTCGGTCACGTGCCAGCGCTGCCCAATCTCCAGCTCGGGGACCTCGCGCGGATACGCGCTGTGAGCGTTCCAGTCCGCCGCGCCGATCTCAATCCCTTCGTCGGCCTCGTCGAGGTCCTCGGTCCGGACGCGCACCGATCCGTCGAGCACGGCCAGCACGCGCACGCATCCATACTCGTCGTGTTCCCAGACCTTGCCGTCCTGCAGCTGGTCAAAGGTGGGCTTCGGAGGCGCGACGGTGATGGGGCGATTGCCGATCGCGCCCTGCACGTCGAGCTTCTCCTGGCGCTCGGCGAACGTGAGCGCGCGGGTGCGCAGCAGGGCTCCGGTCGAGCGCGAGCGATATTCGACGATGCCGCGATCGCGGTGGATGACCTCGTCCACATCGAGCTCGTCGACGCGCTTGACCAGGTCGTCGATGGCCTTCTCGATCCGCTTGATCTCGTCCGAGTGCTCCTTGGCGTCGTCGGCGGCCGCCACTTTCTCCAGCGCGCGGTCATGCCAGAGTGAGCGGATGTTGGCGTTCATTTCGTCGAGGCGCTTGACGAGATCATCGCCTACCGGTTTCGAGGCGGGCTCCGACTTGTGTTCGTCGAGGGGGCTTTGTTCATCAGCGGGTCCGGTCTGTTCAGCGGAAGTCCCCTTTTGTTCATTCGGATTCAGGGCCGGATTGGTTGCAGGATCCTCCTGAGTACCCTCACCAACCACGCCCTCGCCCGGCGCCACCTCAGTCTCGCCCTGCTCCTGCTCCTTGCCCGCCTGGACATCAGTCGTCTCCGGCGTCGTCGTCACAGAAGGTGTCCCCGCTTGGGACTTCCCATTGCTCTTCTTGCGATTCTTCGAACCCTTCGGCCTGCCCATGATCTGCCTCCGTTTCTGTGCTCGACTTGCGAGCGAGTGTGATTCCGTCACTCAGCCGAACGACGACCGCGCCGTCCGGGTACTTTCGCTTCATCGCCGTGTGCGCCATCGAGGCGCAGCAGTGCATTCCGAGACGTCGTCCCCGATGCAGGACGGCTACGGGGTCTCTGCGGCAAATGCTGCCGTGCAGTACCGGATCTTCTTTGGATCCTTGTTCGCAAGCCGGCAAAGGCGCTTGTCCTTGACCAGCTTCGTCAGCGTGTTGCGGAACTTGTAGCGCTGATGAGCAGGGACACTGTCCGCCCCCGGAACGTGCTCCTGCACCTTGCCCGCGAGCTCGCGCGAGGTCATTCCCTTTCCTTCGACCCGCTCGAGCGCAGCCATGATCGCTTCGATCAGGGTGTCGTCTTTTGGGTCATCTTGGGCCGGGAGCGTCGAGGGTTCGCTCGTTGTGATCGCCGCGGGATCGGGCGGGGAAGGCAACGCCGCGGGCTCGGGACCGATCACCAGGGCCGCCGCCGTACGGATGAGAAGGTTGTTGCCCTGCGCCAGAGGCGTGAGCAGGTCGAGTATCGATTGCTTGCTATCCATCAGTGCTCCTTTGGGCAGCAGCACCAGGCCGCCGCGTCAGCTCCATCCCATCCGACTCCCGGACGACGACTCCCGCGCAACCCAGGTTTCGACGCTTCCAGCGCACGGCCGCGATCACGTCGTTGAATCGACGCTCGAAGCCGCGGGCCTGGACGATGCAGGGGCACCATCGGACCTCTGCCCACGACGGGCATGTCAGGTCAGGCTCCAGGTCACGTGCGATCCGTTCCTCTCGCACTTGACCTTCCCGTCCTGCTGGAGCTTGACGATGTTGACTCGCCACTCCCAGTTGTTCGTCGGGTTGTCCCCCACTGTCGGCTGGATCCCGAGCTTGCCCATCAGGTCGGCTGCTCTCATCGGACCCTTGCTGAGCAGGCGCAGGATCTGGTCGCGATGGTCGGGGCACGTTCCGCGTTCGCGACGCTTTGCCCCTTTGCTGGACTGCCCTGATCGCCGCGTGCCACTCGCTTTTGGGATGGCGGGCTTCACGCGCTGGACGAGCACGGGGATGGGCTTGCGCGAGGGTGCAGGTTCGGGATCATCCAGCAGGATCGCGGCAGCACGAAGCGCGCGATCACGCGATGGCGCTGTGAGCGGCTTCAATGCTTCGACGATCGAGGCGACAGCATCAAGGATATCTTCCACGGCCTACCTCCTCACCTGCGCGTCCACGTCCCGCTCGAGTTGGTCGAGCACGTCGCGCGCGTGTTGGATCTCGCGCCGGATCGCCCGGCGCTCCTGCTCGTCCACGGCGCCGTCAGCCAGCGCCATCGTCACCTCGTGCGATACGTGCCCGAGCTCCTGCAGCGCGTGGCAGACGCGGTCCTGCATCGCCCGGGCGACGTGCCGGGGCTTGGTGCACAGCGACAGCAGGGCTCGCGCGATCGCCTCGACGAGGCTTGGTTTCGAGGCCGCTAGGCGCACCAGGTGGACCAGGCCCGGGCTGCAATCCGCTGTCATCCACCGGCCGATCTTCGGCCGGCTGCCTGCGCTCATACCCGCACCGATCGCCACCTGCTCCAGGGGCGTCTCACCGATCGCGTCACTGACGATCTGCGCAGCAATGCGCTCAGGTTCAGGCACGCAATTCAGCCGCGACGGGACTCGCTGCAGGTACCTGGCACGGGCATCGTTGGTGAGTGGAATCGATTGAGCCATGAGATCCTCCTGCTGTAGAGACACGTGCGCCTTGACCCGGGATCAGAGCGCAGGTCGGTCAGTCGTCGGTGCCGGTGCGGGCGAGGGGCTCGTCCCACGAGCGGACGGGGATCTGCAGAACGCTGGAGAGCTTCAGCGCGAGCTCACGTCCTGGCTTGCGCTCGCCGTTGAGCCAGCGGCTGACGAGGCCCGATGCGACGCCGAGTCGTTGCTCAAGTTGTCGTTGGCTGATCTTTCGTTCGGTGAGCCGAGTGCGGAGCAGTTCGGCGCCGGGGATCGAGGTAGACATGCACGCAGTATCTGACACGAGTCAGAGCCTGTCAAGAGTCAGCGGTTGCGGTCCTGGGTTGGCCCGGTGTGGACTCGATCCCATGGGATCCCTACTGGGCGACCGCGTGCGCGAGATCATGACGAGCAAGGGGATCAGTGGTCGAAAGCTTGAGCAGCTCGCCCCGCTGTCGAAGGGTTACTCATCAAGGATCCTGAAAGGGCAGCGGCTGAACATAGGGATCGATAAGGTGCTCGGAATCGCCAGGGCGCTCGGTGTCGATCCGAAGGCGATCTATGAGGAAGCTGCGCCCGTGCTGCACCCGACACGGAACGCCGAACTCGACAAGGTGCTCGAATTCGCGGCTGGCTGGCTACCGGCTGCATTCCTGGAGGAGTACTCTCGGACGGTAGAGCACAGAGGACTCAAGGATTTGCACAGGCGCACGTATCTGGCAGATCTGGAAAGCATGTTCGAGCAATGGAAGATCACCAAGCCCCCAGGGCGAACAGCCCCGACGCGTCCCTCTCGATGTCCCGCTGCATCATCATGGTCTGAGGATATGCACTCGCTGGCGAAACGGAAGAGCGGGGGGCTCTACCCAGGACAATGAATGTCACGGGTAGGGTGGAAGTGCTGACAATCGCGGCTGTTCTATCGGATCGATCGGACGAGCTATCTGACTCTTGACAGACGCTGACAGAAGTCAGATACTCGGAGGCATGAGCAGAACCGATCTCACCCGATGGTACCCCACCGCCGCAGGCTGGAGCTACGAGAGCGAGGCCAAGCAGACGCTAGCCGCCCTGGTGCGTCAGGTCCTGGGCGAGTCCGACTTCCTGCACGTCCCGACGTACTCCAGCGAGCAAGAGCTGCGCGCTGCGGACCGCCGGCTCGCCTCGATGAGGATCGGGATCGAGGCAGCGCAAGCGGAGGCGCAAGAGGCGTTCGCGCGGGTGGTGCAGCCGTGATGGCCCTCTCGATCGCCCCTGCACCGCGACGCAGCACCGTGCGCGTCGCTGCCCTGGTCGCGGCTGCTCTGCCTGACCTCGGCTCTCCTCTGGTAGCACTGGAGCTCGCCAGGAATGCGTCGTGCTCACTGCTGGTGGATGAGGCGGACGGGATCGAGACGGACCCGGCGACGGTCATCCGCGAGGCCATCGAGCACAGGATGACGCACTTTGGCTTGGTGGTGATCGACGTCGATCGCTGCGTCGAGGCGATGGCGAGGGCGTGGGTCTCCAGTGGGGAGTGGCTCCGGTGATCCCCGCCGACCTCACGCTGGTGACACCGAGCTACCGCCACGAGGGAGAGCTGCTGCGCCGGTACCTGCGTGCGGTTCGGCAGGCTCGGACAGCAGCGCAGGATCACGGCGACATCGACGCAGCCAGGAGCCTGGACGAGAGCGAGTCGGTGGGCTTGAAGGCCTGCCAGATGTGGGGGGCAGGGGAATGGTAGCCGTGCTCGGCCTTGGTGACCTGTACGAGCGTCGGAGGGATTGGACCGAGGCGCAGGAGCCCGACCCGTCCTGCGAGGACTGCCACGGCGAGGGAGGGCACCACGAGTGGATCGTGGTCGCTGGTAGACGCGTGCCGGTCTGGTGCCGGTGCGATTGCGTGCAGAGATAGGAGGATAGCTATGAGTCAGATCGTCCCAATCGATCCGCATCTCGTCGTGAGCTACGGGGTAACAGAGGCGCAGATCATCGCCAAGCGCGAGGCGTACGCGTCGCTCACGGCGGACACGCCGAAAGGTTACGAGGAAGTCCGGCTCGCCATTGCCGACTGTCGCACGACCCGCGTGAGCGTGGAGAAGCGGCGCAAGGAACTGAAGGCCGACGCGCTCGACTTCGGCCGGCGCGTCGATGCCGCGGCCAAGGCGATCACCGTCCTGATCGAGCCAATCGAGGCCGAGCTCCAGGAGAAGAAAGACGCGATCGACAACGCGAAAGCTCGTGCTCGTGCTGAGAAGGAAGCGGCCGAGAAGGCGGCGCTGGAGGCGCGCATCAAGGCTGAGCGCGACGCAGAGGAGGCGCGCTTGGCAGCCGAGCGCAAGGCAGAGGAATCTCGGCTCGCGGCGATTGCGGAGCAGCAGAGGGTCGAGGCTGAGCGTCTGGCAGCTGAGCGTGCCGCGCTGGAAGCTGCGCGTAAGGCGGAGGAAGATCGGATCGCAGCCGTCCGCGCAGAGGAAGAGAAGCGCGCCCGGCTTGCCCGTGAGGCAGAGGAGCGAAAGCTCGCCGAGGAGCGCGCTGTCCAGGAGGCTGCGCTCGCAGCACAGAAGGCGCATCAGGAGATGGTTGCCAGGGAGGAAGCGGCGAAGCTGGCCCGGGAGCGTGCGGACGCGGACGCCAAGCTGGCAGCGGAGCGGGCGAAGATCGAGTCCGAGCGCATCGCCCTGGAGTCTCAGCGCAGGGAGGCCGATCGGATCGAGCGCGAGCGGCTGGCCGCGATCGAAATGGAGCGCGTGCGTGAAGCTGAGGCCCGGGAGCTGGCCGCGAAGTTTGAGCGCGATCGTGTTGCTGCCGAGGAAGCCCGCGTCGCTGAGGCAGAGCGGCAGGCGCAGATCAAGTCTCGCCTCGACGCCCTCAAGCCCGACCGCGACAAGCTGGTGGAGTACGCCGGGCGCCTGAGAGCGATCGAGATCCCCGCGGTGCACGACGAGGCAGCGATCGCGATGGTTGCGGCGACGGTCGACTCAATCGCCGAACTGGCTGCCGCTCTGGAGCGGTTTGGAACCGCTGAGGAGGTCGCGGCGTGAAGGTCGAGCTGGTCAAGGACATGCCGGCGGCAAAGTACTACGCCGACCCGTGCGAGGTGCCGTCTCTGTCGCAGAGCATGGCCTGCGACCTGGCGCTCTGGAGCCCGGCGCACGGGCGCTTGCACCACCCGAAGCTCGGCGCCGAGCAGGAGCGTGAGACCGCGGCGATGGATCGAGGGCAGCTCTTCGACTCGCTCATTCTGTGCGGCGGCATGGGCATCAAGGTCCTCGACGTGCCTGACTACAAGAGCAAGCACGCCCAGGAGCTCCGCGACCTGGTACGCGCCGCCGGACAGGTCCCGGTCATCAAGGCGAAGTACGACGCAGCGATCACCGCGGTGACGGCCATCCGCGAGAAGATCGCGTCGTTCGGATTCGACCTCGATGCGGGCGATCATCAGGTGTCCGCCTTCTGGCCTGAGACCACCAGCGAGGGCGAGGAGATCCAGGCCCGTGGAAGGTTCGATCACCTGTCCTTCGACTGGACGCTGATCGGCGATCTGAAGACCACGACGGACGCTCGGCCACACACGCTGGTCAAGCACATGATCGACTTCGGATACGACATCCAGGCCGCCGCGTATGTGTCGGCCATCGAGCACATCCACCCCGAGCTCGCCGGGCACGTCCGCATGGTGTTCTGGTTCTGCGAGACCGAGCCCCCCTACTGCGTAACGCCGGTCGAGTGCGCCGGATCGATGCGCATGCTCGGTCAGCTCAAGTGGCAGAAGGCGATCGACACCTGGGCCCGATGCCTCGCGAGTGGGCAGTGGTCCGACTACGTGACAGAGCCGGTGCGCGTCGAGGCGCCGGCATGGGAACTGGCGAAGTACATCGCAGCGTGAAAGGCGGTTCAGATGGCAATGCGTTCCTTCGAAGACAAACCTGCAGTGCGCGAAGCGACTCCGCTTCTCCTGGGCCTCGTAGGTCCAAGCGGTACTGGAAAGACCTACAGCGCTCTGCGCCTCGCGACTGGCATCCAGCGTGTCGACCCTGGGGAGATCTTCCTCATCGACACGGAGAGCCGTCGCTCGCTTCACTACGCCGAGAATTTCAAGTTCCGGCACGTCGCCTTCGGGGCGCCGTTCTCCCCACTCGACTATCTCGCAGCGATCGAGCACTGCGTTGCCAAGGGGGCAAAAACCATCATCGTCGACTCGATGTCTCACGAGCACGAGGGGCCCGGAGGCGTCCTGGAGATGCATGCGGCCGAGACCGAGCGCCTGGCGAAGATCTGGAAGTGCCGTGAGGAAGTCGCGCAGATGAGCGCGTGGGGCAAGCCGAAGGGCGAGCGCCGCCGAATGATCAACACCATTCTGCAGATCCCGGTGAACTTCATCTTCTGCTTCCGAGCCAAGGAGAAGCTCAAGATCGAGCGCGGCAAAGAGCCCGTCAACAAGGGCTTCGAAGCGCTCGCGGGACAGGAGTTCATCTACGAGTTGCTGCTCAAGTTCCTGCTGCTGCCGGGCGCGAAGGGCACGCCTACCTGGCAGTCGGAGATGCTCGCCGAGAAGCTGCTCATCAAGATCCCTGGGCAGTTCGAGCAGCTCTTCGCCGACACCAAGCAGCTGTCCGAGGACATCGGCGCCGAGCTCGCCAGGTGGGCACAGGGGGCAGCCGCAAGCGCTCCCGTGGCAGCAGCCGAGCTGATCAAGCGCTACGAGTCCTGCAGTGACCCTGCAACCTACCGCGCAGTCGGGGCCGATGTGAAGGCCTCGTGGTCCGCTCTGTCGGCCGATGACCGCAAGACGCTGAAGTCCCTGGCCGACGCGACGATGGCCCGCATCAAGAAGGCGGCCGAGTCCCCTACTCACGACCCAGCGACAGGGGAAGTCTCTCCGACGAACGAGCCCGGCGTGGGCCCGAACGGAGAGCCCACCTGACATGACTTCCAACGCAGCAGAGACCGCTCTCCCCCCCTCAGCGGCCTGCTGCGTTGTCTGCCCGGCGCTGCGGACTACTCGATTCGAGGTGCCGCAGACGACAGACCCGGAGCGATGCCGGGGCTGGGCACCGAGCGATGATGCTCAATAGGAGATTGACATGGTGACAAAACAATATCGACAGGGCGACATTCTGATCACGGCTGTGGACTCGATTCCGGACGGCGCAAAACTGCTGCGCCGAACAAAGGCCGGTGTGGTGCTCGCACACGGATCGGCTACGGGACACACTCACGCGATAGCGGCGCAGTCCGCGCAGCTCAGAGAGCTGGACGGTCGGAGGTATCTGTCCGTTCCTCGGGGCGCGAGTCTTACGCACGATGAGCATGACACGATCAGGCTGGCTCCAGGGCTGTACGAGGTGACGCGGCAGCGAGAATGGGCGGACGAGATGGTTCGCGGAGTGGAGGACTGAGATGAAGATACTCTACACGCTGACCGAGAAGCACCGCGCGAAGTTGGCGCCGTGGCGCGATCGGTGGATCGCGATAGCGCTGCGCACGGATCCAATGACAGACGAGGATCGCAAGGCCCTGCGGAAAGCGATGCGTGGTCTGTATCGTGCCGCGAACCTGACGCCACCGCCGCGAACAAGAGAGGTGTTCTGCGCGTCCCCGATATCGGCGGGGATAGCGGCGTCAGTGGCGGCCGGTGTGTGGTGGCTGAGAGAGCACCAACACGAGCAGGTGAAGCTGTTCGGACGAACGTTCTCCGAGGTCGATATGATGGCAGCAATCGAGCCAGCGTGTCGTTTTGCTGCGGTTCATGGGATGGCGGCGGTTCGGATGGAATCGAAAAAGCCCACCGACAGCGCCACCAGAGGCGCCACCGACAGCGCCACCTACAGCGCCACCGCAGACGCCACCAGAGGCGCCACCTACAGCGCCACCGACAGCGCCACCTACAGCGCCACCAGAGGCGCCACCGCAGACGCCACCTACAGCGCCACCGACAGCGCCACCGACAGCGCCACCTACAGCGCCACCGCAGACGCCACCACAGACGCCACCTACAGCGCCACCAGAGGCGCCACCAGAGGCGCCACCTACAGCGCCACCGCAGACGCCACCGACAGCGCCACCAGAGGCGCCACCGACAGCGCCACC
>ERZ761592.62-NODE-62-length-61600-cov-11.250906_pt1 | contig 61600 bp, 89 predicted proteins | sample MGYA00433095_ERZ761592 | MGnify/ENA primary metagenome ERZ761592 (study PRJEB28899, sample SAMN03785554) | bioreactor sludge metagenome | biome: EBPR Sludge; feature: EBPR Bioreactor; material: 0.22µm filtered reactor supernatant | place: Saint Lucia: Queensland... | reverse complement strand
AGGCTCAATAAACAATTGAGAAATGCTGTTTTACAATCTTCATTTGAGGCTCAATAAACAATTGAGAAATGCTGTTTTACAATCTTCATTTGAGGCTCAATCTCTATTTGTCAGTTCATGGGGTCGATGCCTGACGACTCGAGGGCTAACGTGCCTCGATCGAGACGAACACGTTATTAGGATCCGCCCAACCCTGAGTGAAAGCTCGGTCGGCGGCAGCCTGAGCCCGCTCCCATATGTCCGCGAGTGCGGTGTCATGGGGTTCATCGTCGATCCGAGCGATATAGGCCAGCATGGCTTCGACCGCGTCCGTGTCTTTTAAGACCTCTTCGGCGGCTTCGATGGCGCGTCGTTTGTCGTCATCGTTGTGGCACCCGCGTGAGCCCGTAACGTCGGCGATGGTGATTTGGTTGTGCATGTCTATTGCTCCCTAGGTGCGTTGTGGATGATGGCACCAATGTCGCGGCGTAATTTGAGCCAATGGGCAAGCGGCGCGTAGCTCAATGCGCCATAGGGCGCGGCATCGGGCTCAATACCTTCGGCCAGCATTGGACCTGAAATTGCTACGCGCGACACATCTTTAAACTGGCACGGTCTAAGGTCGATGACCAGGCAGCCTGCGGAGATTGCGTCCGCGAGCCATTTTTGACCATGCGGATAGTCCGCGCAGCCTATGCCGGTGACACTAGCGAAGCCATATTTTAGGTCACCTTGAGGGTCGGGCCGGTATGTGCAGGACAGCAGCCCATCAATCGAGACGGTGACATGACCACCGCTTTTGCGGATCAGGTCGAAACGCTCTTTTTCTTTTTGTTCATCATGTAGCATGTCTATTCTCTTCCTTTCGTCGCGTGGCCATGAGCGGCCGCGTCGATCTTATTAAGCTGGGCCACGCGGGCCCGGTTCACCTGCCTGGTGCCGCAGTCCTGGCATAACAGCCGGCGCCCGGCGGGGATGTAGTAGGCGCGGAACCCGCACTCGACGGTCTCGCGGCAGCCATCGCACGGCCCGGCATAGCGCGCCTGGATCCATAGGCCGCCCGTGTACTGGCTGCAGGTCATGGCACTACCCCCATTGCCTGAGCCGTGGCCATGGCTCGCATCCACGCGTCATGAGCTCGGGCCAGTTCGCTGCCGGGCTCTCCACGCCCGCGTTTCTCGTAGCGGGCGTTGCAGGCTTGCCGGCCGAAGGTCTTGACTAGTTCCGCCTGCCATGCGCTGTCTGCGGCGATGGCTGCGTCATAGGCTTCGCGTTTGGTCGGTGCGGTCATCTTAGAATCCCTTCATTGCTGCGAGTAGGATCGGCGCCAGCGCTGCAGCTAGGCAGACGCCGGCGATAACGAACGTTAAGACGTCGTAGTGGTGCGGTTTCATGCCGTCACCTCATCCGCCGTCTTTGGCTCGAACTGCTCCAACTCGTCGTGTACGCCTGACGCCCAGGTCTCAACGGCCATGCTGAGGTAATAGCAGGCGATGCCAGACCATGACTCGCCCTTGGGCGGTTGCGGGATCTCGCCGAATACGCCCTCGATATAATCAAGCACGTCGTCGCCGTGGTTGTTCATGATGTCGCGGGCCGTGGCATACGTCACCGCGGGCATGTACGCGCCAGATGCACAGCCACCTTGCACGATGGCGGCGACTTCGCTGGGGCTGATGTCCTGATCGATCCAAGCTGGCACGTCGATGTCCAGGCCGGGAATATCTACAATAGGCGTCTCGGTGTTCCAGAGGTCCATTTCATAATCTCCCATAGAGTTAAACAGACTAGCGTTGCGGATTGTGCACGGGGCGCAATGAGATTGCACGTTACAAAGCTGTAATGTTGGTGCGTAACTCATTGCTCCGCAAACACTTTGCGCCAGGAACAACGCGACACATAGCGGGCTATGCGGTGGGCCGGGAGGTTTTGTCGCATAATTTGCATTATGAATACGTGTCCACCTGTTGGATACATAGCAAGCAATGCTCCAAACCATCGCCGGCCAGCGCTCCCGGAGCCCCCCACCCAGGCACTTTCAGGGGAGCAAGTACCTCACTATCCCAATTTAGTGCCCCCTCTCTTTTTCTGTTGACTTCCTGCCGCCCCTAGGTAGGGTATCTGTATTGAGCCCCGAGCCCCCGTGGATATCTTCATTCACGGCGGTTAGGGCAGCGGTTAGGGCCGGAGGGCTGTTATGAGGGATGTGAGTCATGAGCGGTGAGGGTGAGCGGTTGGCGGCGCTGGAGCGGGACGTTGCGAGTCTGCTGCGGCGTGTGGATGGGTTGTCGCAGCGGGTTGGGCGACGCGCTGGTCTGGCGCGCGAGCCGACGGGAGTGATGGTCCTGGCGGCGATCGCGGAGTTGCGGGTGATGCCGGAGGAGTTGTCGCCGACGGATCACGTGAAGATGATTTGGCGTTCCATGTGGGATGCCGGGGTTGGCGGCAAGGGAGGTAGCGATGAGTGAAGACGCGATGGCGGGGGTGTTCCGTCCGGAGCCTGTGATTCGGCTGAGCCGTGACATGAGGGCTGCGGCGGTTGCGCTGGGGGACGAGGAGGCTCGGTTTTTGGTGTCGAGTTATTATAATTTGCAGGGTCACCGGATCGCGAGCGGGAATCAGGTGAAGGCGATCGAGCGCGGGGGTGGGGACGTTCCGCATAGTGTGTTGCTGTGGCTCGCGGCGCAGAACCAGACGCTTGAGGACCAGGTGAAGGGCGCGTTGGATGTTTACACGCGTGGTCACGCTGTTGGGGCGTGGCTGCGCGGTCAGGTGGGCGTCGGGCCCGTGCTCGCGGCCGGGCTTCTCGCTCACCTTGATATTAAGGAGCACGGCGCGACGGTGTGGAAGTGGTACAGGTTTGCCGGGCTGGACCCGACCTCGCGGTGGGAGAAGGGTCAGAAGCGGCCGTGGAACGCGGAGTTGAAGCGGGTGTGCTGGCTGCTGGGCGAGAGCTTGTGCAAGGTGAGCGGTCGGGAGGGCGCGTTCTATGGGAAACTGTATCGGCTGCGCAAGGCGTATGAGACGCGGCTGAACGAGAGCGGGGCGTACCGGGAGCAGGCCGAGGCGCGGCTGCGCACGCGGGCGCCGGGCGGCGACACGGTGGCGCGCAAGGCGCTGGAGGCGGGACGGCTGCCCCTGGGGCAGATCCACGAGCGGTCGAAGCGGTACGCTGTTAAGATGCTGCTGTCCGGGCTGCACATGGTATGGCACTGGGAGGAGCACGGACGCCTGCCGCACCTGCCCTTCGCGGTGGGGCGCGACCGCGGCACAGGGGGCGGCCACATGACGGCGATCGCGGCGCACGGCATCGACGGCGCGCTGGCCCAGGCGTGCGCGGCGGCGGGGTATATCTCCGGCGACGCGGCACTGGAGCACGTCATGGCGTACTGGAAGGTGGGGCCCGAGGCGCTGGTCGTGCCCGAGCGGCCCGAGGACGGGTAGGGGCGGGCAGCGCCCCGGCGCAGGAGCCGAGCGGGAGCCGCGCAGGAGCCGCGCAGGAAAGAGCCGAGTAGGCCGATGAAGCAGATTGAGCGAGCCCGCGCAGGAGAGAGCCATTAGCCCGGATAAAGCGTAACTGGTGAGCCGACCTGGATGATAAAGCACTGGTCACGAGCCGCTAACTATGATGGAGCACCATACACAAGCCGCCATTGCCGATGTAGCGTTACGGTGGAGCCGGGAGTAACGATGGAGCGTAAGCAGCGAGCCTAGAGTGCGGATGCAGCGAAGATTAGGAGCCGATAGCCTGGATGCAGCGAATAATAGGAGCCGCTCACAGCCGTTAGATAGGATGCAGCGCCGAGGATGAGCGGTGGGCGAGGAAACGCATGGCCATGAAAACAAGGCATGGAACGAGGGGCGCCCGTGGCAGCGTACTATAATGAGATCGAGCCCTATGCGGCGCAGTGGCTGCGGAATCTGATGGCGAAGGGGTTGATCCCGGATGGCGAAGTCGATGAGCGATCAATACGAGATGTTCGACCCGACGACCTTAGAGGGTTCACACAGTGCCACTTCTTTGCCGGGCTCGGAGGATGGGCGCGCGCGCTCAGGCTCGCCGAGTGGCCCGACGACCGGCCCGTCTGGACAGGCAGCCCGCCCTGCCAGCCGTTCTCGGTCGCGGGCAAACGCGCCGGAACTGCTGATGATCGGCATTTATGGCCCGACCTATTCCGCCTTCTCCGTTCCGCCCGGCCCCCTGTGTTCTTTGGAGAACAGGTTGCGGCAGCGATTAAGCATGGTTGGCTCGACGGAGTGCGCGCTGACCTGGAAGGAGAAGGTTACGCCTGCCGGGGCTTCATTGTCCCAGCTTGCGCCGTCAACGCGCCACATCGGAGAGACAGGCTGTGGTTTGTGGCCGAGCGCAGCGGTGTCGGACGCCGAGGGCGGGAAGATGCCGCCGCCGGGGACGACGCTGACGGGGCGAAGGCCGGACGGCCGCAAAGCACAAGTGGGGTTGCGGTACGCAGCGCAGAGCATGTGGCCGACCAGCCGGGCAACGGACGGCACCGGAGCGAAGCACCCGCCGGGGAGGCAGGGCGGAATGAGTCTCAAGACGGCGGCGCAACAGGCTATGTGGTCAACGATTCGGGCGAGCGACGGGGAGAAGGGTGGTCCGAACCAGAGTTTCGGCGCGGGCGGGCAACCGCTACCGAGTCAGGCGTATTGGGCGACCGCGACAGCGACGGATTGGCGCTCGGGCAAAGCAAGTCAAGCCACGATGGAGCGCAACGCGAGGCCGTTGAACGAGATGGCGGTAGCGATGTTCCCGACGCCGACAAGTCTGTCGAAGGCCAAGGATGGCAACAACGAAGCGGGCAATTCAGCGGGCCTTGTGGCGATCCGGCGCATCGCAATTTCTGGCACGACGCCGAATGGCTCACAGGAGCAGACGGGAAAGCCCGGCGGGTTAAATCCGGCATTCGTCTGCTGGCTGATGGGGTATCCGCCCGAGTGGGACGACTGCGCGCCTACGGCAATGCCATCGTGCCGCAAGTCGCTGCAGAAATAATCAGGGCTTATATGGAGGCGTCGTCATGTACCACTTAGTGTTTGTGATACAGGTTTATTTTTCGGTGAGTATGCAGGTGATGCCGGGCGAGTATTCGCTGCGCGAGTGCGAGGCTTTGGTCGAGCAATGGCGCAAGCATAGCCGCGACTTGCCGGATGAGTCGGAGATCGACACGCGGGCGATGCTGGGATACTGCGTGCCTGCCGCGGGGTCGGGAAAGGCGTTGGTGCCGGAGGATGCCCGTGGCCGTCGCTAAGCGTCGCATTACAGAGCACCAGGTGAACGTGGACCTGCCTGCGGATGTCGTGGCCGCGCTCGATGAGTTCTGCGAGCGCAACAGGGTGCCGAAGAAGAAGGTGTTTGAGTTAGCGCTCCGGCGCCTGCTGTCCGAGCAGGGCGCAGCGGTCGAGGGACACCCGGTATGAGCGACGACATCGAGCAGGTGGCCCGGAAGATGTATGAAGCAGCGCATGAGGCCCAGATCCTGGACATGCGCGAGCGCGGCGTACCAGAGGCGGCTGTTCTCGCTGTCGCGGCGTTCACGTGGGATAACGCGGGCGACGTTGTGCGGGCGCACTGGCGCGGGGAGGCCCGTGGACGGTCGACGGCGAGTAGGGTATGATCGGGCATGACCTATCGTGTGCGGCTCAAGGGTGAGAATTGGAGGGTGGATGCCGGCGTCCGCGACGGACAGCAGCACGGCTACGATGAGTTTGGAAACCTGGTCGTCGTTGTCGAGTTCGCGCCCCGGTATCGCTACCTCGTGGGCAGCCCGGCCGAGGCCGACGATGTCGCGGTCTGGCACGTGTCGCCGGAGTTTGCGCAGCGCCAGAAAGCCCTGGTCGAGTGGGAGTTGAACGGTCACCAGTGTCATGGAGAGGCGTGATGGGTGGCAATATCATAAGCCTTGCGGATCGCCGCGCCGGTCGATTGGCATCTGGAAAGGCCAAGTGCCTTGCGTGCAAGCATGAGTGGGTTGCGGTGGTTGAGTGCCCAGCCGTTGACCTAGAGTGCCCCGAGTGCGGATGCAATCGCGGTGTGTATAAGGGCGCGTTTACGGCGAGTGAGGGTGACGCTGTTTTCACCTGCAACTGCGGGAATACGTTGTTCGAGTATATCGCCAAGAGGGACGGCCGGCATTTTCCAATGTGCATAGGGTGTGGTGAGTGGGCGGTGATGGAATGAAAGTAGAGCCTCCTCATAAAATAGTTGTTGATGGTCGGGAGTGGAAAGAATTTCTATTGGAATTTGATGGCCCGGACGGCACGTTTGGTTTTAGCATCATGGCGATTTCTCATGATCACGCCGTCGAGCTTTGCGAAGATATGAAGAAAACTGTTCGGGTGCTTGGCGAGTCAGGCGGTAAGGTGTGCTTATGACTTCCGGTCTTGGCTCTTTCTCCACGGACGACCCGTTCGACCTGCCGCTGCCCAGAGCCGACGAGGGCGCGTACACACAGCAGGACGCCACGTTCGTTGTCGAGTATTTGCGCCGCGAGGGCCAGTCGGATGCGGCTGTCGTGGCCTGCATCAACGCACGCCTTTCACGGCCACATGAGCATATCGCCCGCACGGCGGAGTGGATGTTGTCGCGCCCGGAGATCAAGGCGGCCATCGCGACAGCCAGAGAAAGCTTCAAATCTCAGGTGCCGGTCAGCGGCGAGGTTACGCGGGATACGATCACGGCGGACGTTGAGGACATCTTCAAGATGGCCAAGGACGACCGGCATTATCCTGCCGCTCTGAACGCGAAGAAATTGCAGGCTGAGTTGCACGGACTTCTGAAGCAGGATATTCAAGTCACGCATCGCCACATGGCCGTGCTGCCGGATGAGGAATTGGAGCGCATCGCCGCCAAGGCGTCCACAATCGACGGCGAGTTCAAGCGCATTGAATGACAGACAAGCAGATCACGCCCGAGCAGGCCGCCACCGAGTTGCTGAAGCGCCGCCGCGCCAGAGAGCGCCTCGCGTCATATATTGAGTACGTCAGCGATAAAACACCCGCGCGGCATATGCGATTTCTGTGCGAGCGCGTCGAGGAAGTCGCGGCCCGCAAGAAAAACAGGCTCATGGTCTGCATGCCGCCGGGGCACGCGAAAAGCTTTACGCTGAGCCATCACTTCCCGGCGTACTACCTCTCACATAATCCAAGCCATAACGTGATCTTCGTCACGCATACGGACAGCTTCGCCGAGACATGGGGGCGGAAAGTCCGCAACCTCATGCTGACCGACGAGCACAGGATATTGTTTCCGAGCATCAGCGTGTCGGATGACAGCCGTGCTGCGGGCAGATGGGACACAAACGCAGGCGGCTCGTACTATGCCGCAGGCGTGGGCTCCAGCGTGACCGGGCGCCGGGCGGACTGCATAATTATCGACGACCCGCTCAGAGGCATCGAGGACGCGAACTCGCAACTCATTCGAGATAACTTGTGGGATTGGTACGGCGCTGACTTATACACACGCTTGAAGCCGGACGGCGTGATCATCCTGATTCAAACACGCTGGCACTTGGATGACTTGGCGGGGCGTCTGATCGCGGCTTCTAATACGGCTTACGGCGATAAGTGGCATCAGATCATACTGCCCGCGCTGGCTCTTGATAAAGACCCGCTTGGCCGTCAGCCCGGTGAGGCGCTCTGGCCGGAATGGATGAACGAGGAAGCGTTGCAGCGGATCCGCAACCAGCCGTCGATGACGGCGCGGTTCTGGGCGTCGCTGTATATGCAGTCGCCGGTCGTCGACGGTGGGAATATTATTAAGAGAAACTGGTTCAAGATTTGGAATCAGCCGTCGCCGCCGAAGTTGAAAATGGTGTTGCAGTCCTGGGACACGGCGGTCACAAAGCATGACAAAGCGGCGTACTCGGTGTGCCTGACCTGGGGCGTGTTCGAGGAGGGCGACACTGGGCTGTGGTCGATGATCTTGTTGTCGCGGTGGCGCGGACAGGTCGAGTATCCCGAGTTGCGCAAGATGGCGAAGCGTCTGGCGCGGAATTATCTGGATACGAATATCAACATTCCAATGGATGCGTCGATTGTCAGGAAGCCTGACATGGTGCTGATCGAAGATGCGCCCGTGGGTAAGCCGCTGATCTCGGATTTGTCGCGGGCCGGGATTACAGTCACCCGGTTTCCCGTCAATAAGCATGGCGACAAGGATACGCGCTTGATGGTGTCGACGGATATTCTGGAGAACGGCCGCGTTTACGTTCCAGGGCAGCCGCCGAATTTTACGATACCGAAAAAGTGGGCCGATGATTACATCACAAGCGTTTGTACCTATCCGGCGTCGGCGAGTCGAGACGACGTGGACGCGACGAGCATGGCGATTATTCGCATCAAGCAGTCTGGCTGGGTGCGTAACAGCGAGGACGAGCAGCCCCCGGTCTATGTCTCTGTTGACGCTCCGCGCGAAGCAATTTATTGACGCGACACCAAAAACAAGTATAATACGCGCCTCTCGTTTCGTTGAGAGTCCCTTTAAAACTTGACCCCGCAATCTCCCGATGGCGGGGTTCTTTTTTGGCCGTATTGCATTGCTTGCTATGCTATGTTAAGGTCGCCATACCATCACTGGTATGACAGACGAAAGCATGCCCCCAGCAAAGCGCAGAGCAGGCTTGAGCGTGGCCGTCCCCGTTGCCGCAGGCGATGGGCTGCCCATTTATGATGAAGTGCCTGAGTCGGACGAGATCGACGTTGAGGTTGATGTCGTAGCGCCCATGACGGCCGATGGCAGCGTCCTTGAGGACGCCGACGGCGGCGTGGTCGTCGACTTCTCCCCCCCACAAAACCCAGCCACTTCTCCCGAGGCTCTCCTGCATGGCGCGAACCTCGCGGAGTACATGCCTGAAACCGCGCTCAATTCCCTGTCCGAGCAGTTGATGGCTGCGGTGGACCAGGACAAGGAATCGCGGGCGGACTGGGAATCAATGATGACCGAGGGGATTCGTTACCTCGGCTTGAAATTCGAGGACCGTACTTACCCCTTCCCCGGCGCTTCCGGCGTGTTCGACACCCTGATGCTGGAGGCCGTGATCAGGTGGCACGCCACAGCCACTGCGGAGTTATTGCCTGCCAGCGGACCCGTCAAGACGCAGATCATCGGCATACCGGATGAGCGAACAGAGGCTCAGGCGTCGCGCGTCAAGGAGTTTATGAACTATTACCTGACGGAAGGCGCGCCGGAGTACGTCGAAGAAAACGACCAGATGCTGATGTGGCTGCCGCTGATGGGCAGCACGTTCAAGAAAACCTATCAAGACCCGATCCTGAACCGTCCCGTGTCGACCTTCGTGTCGGCCAACAACCTGATCGTGAACTACGGCGCGACGGATATTGATACCGCCCCGCGCGTCACGCACGTCTTTAAGTTGACGCTTAAAGAATTGAAGATGCGTCAGATCACCGGGTTCTATCGCGACGTTGAGCTTGGGGCTCCGGGCGAGTTGAACCCCAGCGAAACCTCGGACGCGATCAGCGAGAAAGTTGATGAGGTCCAGGGCACGCAACGGATTGACAGTGAAAATCCAGACATGGGCACGAACTATGAGTTTCGTGAAATCCATGTCGACATTGATCTTGAAGGCTTTGAGCACAAGTCAGCCATAGAAGGCGACGAGGGCGGAGAGCCCACCGGGCTGCCGCTACCATACATTATCACGATTGAAGTCAACAGCCGAAAGGTCATGTCCATCCGCCGCAACTGGCGCGAGGGCGACGCGACCTACGAGAAAATCCAATACTTCACGCACTTCAAGTTCGTGCCTGGATTGGGATTCTACGGCATTGGGTACGCCCACATTCTCGGCAACCCGGCCAAGGCGGCGACGGCGTTGCAGCGGCAGATGATTGATGCCGCGACGCTTGAGATGTTCCCCGGCGGCCTGCGCGTGAAAGGCATGCGGCTGGGCGAGAACAACAAGATGATCGCGCCCTGCGAGTTCATCGAGATCGACACGGGAGGCTTGCCGATCAATCAAGCCGTGTCGCCCATGCCGTACAAGGGGCCAAGCGACGTGTCCCTGGTTCTTTGGGAGAAGGGCCGCGAGAACGCCATGCGGTTGGCCGGTGGCTCGGAAATCGCCGTTGGCGAAGGGCGTCAAGACGCCCCGGTCGGCACGACGGTCGCGCTGCTTGAGGCTGCCAACCGTGCACAGTCCAGCACGCTGAAGAATTGCCATCGGTCGTTCCGCCGTGAGTTTAAGTTGATTGCGGCCCTGTTCGGTCAATACCTGCCCGACCTGCCGTATCCGTTCCCGGTTGCTGGCGGCGAGAAAGCCATCATGCGGGCGGACTTCAGCAACAATATCGACGTTATCCCGGTCAGCGACCCCAACATTACTTCCTCGGCCCAGCGTATGATGCGAGCCGAGGCGCTGCTGCGCATGGCGACGCAAGCGCCGAACTTGCACAACCAGTACGAAGCCTACAAGCAGATGTACGTGGAGATGGGTGTTGACCCCGGTAAGATCGAGCGCCTGCTGCCTCCGCCGCAGGAAGCGGTGCCGCTCGACCCGCTGACCGAGAACCAGAACGCTCTGATTGGCAAGCCGCTCAAGGCTGCGGTTTGGCAGGACCACAACGCGCATATTATGTCGCACCAGCCGCTGGCCGAGAACGTGCCGTCGATGCAGGCCCACATTGCCGAGCACATGGCTCTGCAAATGCGCGTGAACGTGGAGAAGCAGCTTGGCATTCAGTTGCCGCCCGAGACAGCGCAGTTGCCGCCTGAGATACAGAACCAGATCGCCGTCCTCGTCTCACAGGCCATCCAGCAACTCAACGCGCCCAAGGCCGACAACCCGACGCCAGAGCAGATCATGATGGAGGACTTGCGCGTCAAGGCCCTCGGCGTCCAGAAGAAATGGCAGGAAACTCTCGCCAAGCAACAGGGCGAAGCCTACAAGGCGCGCATGCAGTTTATCACCGAGGAGCGCAACCGGGAGTCGCGGGAGCGTATTGCGGCCATGAAGGAACAAGCGAGAGAGATTGACCGGCGAGCGCAACGCGCCGAGCGTGCAGCCGCTGCATTTGGTAGGCGCGAGAAATTCTAGGAGAACAGTGATGAAATCAGGTAAGTACAATACGCAGTACCGCAAGGGCGCTGCGATGATGCCGGAGATCATGGCGCTCAACCGTGATCGCATGCCCGCTGGCCGCGCGGCCGGCACGATGCCACCCGCGGCCCCCGTGATGTCGCGCCGCTCTCAGCCCGCAAACGCGCTGCGCTTTGCCAAGGGCGGCAAAGTGAAACACAGCGACGAGGCGATGGACAAAAAACTCATCAAGAAAATGATTGAGCAGACCAAGCACAAGATGCCCAAAAAAGCCCACGGCGGGAAAGTCAAGGGCTACGCCGCTGGCGGAGTCGCAAAAATGCGCAAGGGTGTCGCCGATAAAAGCGGTGCGCCCAAGAGGCAGCCGCGCGGCAAACTCGTGCCGGGGCACTGATGCCATCCAAGTCAAAGGCTCAGTTTCGTCTATTCCAGGCCGCTGCTGCCAAGCCTGCACTCGCACGCAGGTTGGGCATCAAGCCAAAGACAGCAAAGGAGTGGGCATCTGAGGATCGCAAACGCGGTGCGAAAGGATTACCGGAGAAGAAAAAATGAACATGGACGATCTGCGGCAGACAGTCGTCAAGAGATTGCGCGGTGAAGCTGACAGCAAGGTGAACAACTCCATCAACTTGCGGTCCGGTAGTTTTTCTTCGGTCGATCAGTACGCAGTCGCGGTGTCTGATCTTTTATCAGAGGCGCGCGGACTCGCCCGCGCCATTGAAGTTATCGACATCGAGTTCAAAAAATTATCGCAGCCGGAAAAGGCCAACCAGGCTGACGATGTTGCCAAGGCCAAACCTGACAGAGAGGTGTATTGATGTTTGAGGAAGCAACAAATGTGAGACCCCTTCCGTTTGTTGAGGAGCATGAAGAACAGAAAGCGCGTGAGTTGATCGACGCCGACTTTCTGAAGATGACCGGCAAGACTCTGAATTTTCGTCCCGCCGGTTACATGATCCTCTGCAAAATTTGGGTGCGCCCGGAAGAATACAAGAAGGTAAAGCGCGAGGATGGGACGGAGGCCACAATCTGGATTCCGCCGAGCGCCTCGCAAGAGGATAAGTACCAGTCAGTCTCGGCGCTCGTCTGCGGCATTGGTCCGCTGGCGTTTCGTGATCGTGAGACTGGCAAGATGTGGCATGGCGGTCCTGTGTGTAGGATCGGCGACTGGATCGCAATACCTCGATACGAGTCAGCATTGCTGTCCTATCGTGGCGTCGCTATGGCTTTATTGCCGGACGACCGCATCTACGGAGTAATTGAAGACCCGGCTGATTTGCGCCCCGCACATTTGGCCGACAAATTCTAGGAGCCAATACGATGGCAGACAAAGACACACAGGCTGGCGCTGCGGCCGAGGTTGAAAAGCAGCAACAACTTCCGCAGACCGATGGCGAGGAGTTGTCGGAGATTGAGGTTGAACTTGACGGCGAAGGTGACGGAGAGGCCGCTCCCGCCGCCGCTGCCGGTGAGGCCGCGCCTAATGGCGCTGATGCTGGTGAGGGTGAGGGCGACGCCCCCAAGCCAAAGAAAAAGCGCGCCACTGAAACCATCTCGCGGCTGAAGAATGAGAACCAGCAGATCACCTCGTATGCTGCGCGCATGGAGCAGGAGCTTGCTGAGTTGCGTCAGCGTGCTCAGTCTCTTGAGGCGAAAAGCATTGAGAACGAGCGTGTCGGCATGGAGCAGTACAGCGCACGGCTGAAGTCTGACCTGGCCTCTGCGGAAGCACGTTTGCAGAAAGCACATGAAGAACAGGACGTTAAGGCGATCTCCTCGGCTACAGCGGACGTGGCCAAGGCTTCTGCGGCTCTGGCTGATGTCGAGGCGTGGCAGACGGATTTCAAAAACCGTCAAGAAGCCGTTAAACAAAAGCAGGCGCAGCAAACAACTGAGCGTCCGCAAACACAGCAGAAAGCGGCTACGCTCAGCGAAGCGACGCGGGCTTGGATCGATCAAAATGACTGGTTCAATCCTCAGTCTGAGAATTTCGACGATGCCGCACATATCGCCGTAGCTGGGTACGCAAGTTCTCTTGAGGGCAAAATCGCCAGAGGGCTTTTGAACTACAAGGTCGAGTCCCAGCAGTATTGGGACGCGATTAACGAGTTCGTCGCCAAACGGTTCCCGGAGCACGCTTCCGGCTACGCGGACGATGACGAGGAAGATGAGCCAGTACAGCCCACAAGGAGAGTTCCACAAATGTCGAAAGGCGGCTCTCCCGTGGCTGCGGTGCGCGGCCAGCAGGCCATTCCAGGCCAAACCAAGCAATCGGCCGATAAGGTTAAACTAACTTCCGAGGAACACGGGCTGGTCAAGCAGATGGTCGGCAATGGCGCAATGCTCTACCCCAAAGGCCATCCAAAGTTCGGGCAGCGCATGGACATGACGGACGCGCTCAAGACATTTGCTCGGCAAAAGCAGCTAAACCCCCCTCGCAACCCACGATAGGAGCCTGAATCATGGCAACACAACGCCGCACACAAACCCGCGCCGCCGCGTCCCGCAAGGCTGATATGCGCACGATGCCGAAGCCCCACTACCAGTCTCGGCTGCACGTACCACAGCACGCCGTTCCTACGGGCATGACGTATGCATGGGTTCGCGTGGCTACGCGCAACGAGCCGGACCCGACGAATTGGCAGAATAAATCCATCGGCGGATGGAAGCCCGTTCCCCGTGAGCGCCACATTGAGTTGTTCCCCTATGTGCCGGTTGCCGGCCTGGAGCAGAACGCCGAGATCATCAACGTCGGCGACCTTATTCTCTGCGAGAAGCCCACCGCCGAAGTGCAGAACGATCGCAAGCAGCAGGAGCGCGAGACCCGTGAAACCCTGGAGTCCATCGAGTGGACCCTGGACGGACCCGCTGCGGCGCCGACGTTCAACGAGTCCAGCCGCGTGCAGGTTGAGCGCGTCGTGGCCGAGTTCCAGGATGACTAATCTATGGGGCGGTTTCGGGCATCCGGCATTGCCTGCTCCTCTGTCAAGCGGGTGGTGCCGCTGCGAGGGGTCGCTCGGAGCCGCCCCGCCAGTTTTCGTGTTGACGCAAATAGAGCGATAGTATAGTTTGCTATCCATTGAGGGGTACGCTGTGGGGAGTGTTCCTCTCTCCCGATGAACGTCACGTATCGTTCCCTGGCTTCCTGCCTTGTACGACGGCGATCACGTTATTCGCTCGGTTCTGCACCGTTACGCAGCCACTGAAATGTCGAACAACAGGAGTCAACCATGACTTATGGCACGAACGCTCCGCGTGGCTTGCAGCCGGTCAACACTGGCGGCGGCTATACGTGGAACGGCCAGATCAACGAATATCCCATTACCGCAACCTACGCCTCGTCGATGTTCACGGGTGACCCGGTGACTTTGGCGACCGATGGCACCGTGATCCGCGGGAGCGCTACCAACTCGGTGCTCGGCGTGTTCATGGGTTGCAAGTACATCCCTTCGACCAACAGCAATGGCACCGTGGCTTTCCCCTACTGGCCTGGAAACCCTGGCGTTCTCTCCGGCAGTACGCCGGTCGCTTTGGTCATCGACGACCCGATGGTGCAGTACACCATTCAAGAGACTGACGCTGCGGGCGCCTCCGGCACGCCGCTGACGCAAGCCTCGGTCGGCATCAACGCCAACTTCCTCTACACCGCTGGCAACACTGCGAACGGCCTCTCGGCTGTGTCACTGAACAACGCCTCGACGGCGACCACGCTGACGCAGAACCTGAAGATTGTTCGTTTGGATCCCACGGTCGGCAATACCACGGGCGCGTTCGCGAACTGGATCGTCCAGATCAACAACGACGTCTACAAAGCCGGCAGCGTGCGGCCGTAACGGTTAGGGAAAAGGAGCCATCACATGACTATCAACACTGGCGCAATCGCCAACCTGCTCCGTCCCGGCCTCGCGGCTGTGTTCGGAGACTATCCGATGTACCCCATGCAGTGGTCTGAAATCTTCGAGACTCAGACATCTGACAAGGCGGTTGAAATCGAAGTCGAAACCAAACTGCTTGGTTTGGCCTCGATCAAAGCCGAAGGTGCTGCAACGCAGTACCAAGACATGGGCCAGCGGTATGTGACCAACTACGTGCACCGCTACGTATCCATCGGGTTTATCATCACCCGCCAAGCCATCAAGGACAACCTGTATCAGTCACGGTTCCCCTTGCAGGCCAAGGCGCTGAAAAACTCGATGATGCAGACCAAGGAGGTTCTCGGCGCCTCGGTTCTGAATAACGGGTTCTCGGCCAGCTTCCCGATCGGCGACGGTCAACCCCTGTTCTCGACGGCTCACCCCATTGATACCGGGACGGTGGCCAACACCTTCACGGTGCAGGCCGACCTGAACGAGACTTCACTTCAGGACGCCATCGTCGGCGTGCAGCGCTTCAAGGATCAGGCCGGTCTGCGCGTCATGACCAAGCCGGTGAAACTGGTCGTTCCCACTGAATTGCAATGGACGGCTGACCGTCTGCTGCACTCTCAGTTCCGCACCGGAACCGCGAACAACGACATCAGCGCTATCTACAACACCAGCGCTGTGCCGATGGGGTATCGTGTCAACCACTTCCTGACCGACACCAACTCCTGGTTCCTGCTGACTGACGCCCCCAACGGTTTCAAGCACTATTCGCGTGAAGCGTTGGAAACGGACGTTTACACCGATTTTGACACCGACAACGTGAAGGCCAAGGCGCTGGAACGTTATTCCTTCGGGTGCTCAAATTTCCGTGCGAGTTGGGGCAGCTCGGGCTCGACTTAGGTCGCATGAGATGAAATTGGGCCGCGACGTTCATCGCGTTGCGGCCCTTCATTCAGGAGAAACAGAATGACTACCTTTGGCGATCAACTTAAGTCGGGCAGCGCGTATTACTCGCGCGCTACGGCAACGACTTCGATGAACTACATTCAAGGCTTTACAGACCTTGAAACCTCTGGGGTTCCTGTTGCCCAGCAAACCATCTACTTCATGAACGCTCCGATTGCGGCCACAGCGACTGCGATTGCGAGCACGACGGCGACGGCTGGCGGCACACTGACGGCCAGCGGACCGCTTGTTTCAGGGGGCGTCGGTCAACTCGACTACCCGCGCTGCTTGGCGATTACCTGCACCTCGAACCTGGCGACCACGACGTTCACCATCCGCGGCACCGATGGTTACGGCGCTGGGCTGACATGGTCTGGCGCTGGTCCGACAACGTCAGCCACAGTGTTCACTTCTGTCGCGTTCAAGACCGTTACGACCGCTTCTGTTGTGGGCCTCGTCACCTCAACCGTGCAGATCGGCACCACGGACACGTATGGTCTGCCGTACTATGCGGCATCTACCAACCGCGTTCTCGGCGTGTACGTCGATGGCAACCCCTTGGCCTCTTGCACTGTGACGGCTGGCCTGACGGCCACTGGCACGGCGACGGCCACCACGGCAGACGTGCGCGGCACCGTGGCTCTGGCGACAGCGTTCATCGCAAACGCAAGCCGGAACTACGCGATTGTCATGGTCGCGCCGGACGTTAACATTTCCAAGTCGATTGACGATAAGGAGCACACATACGGAGCCACTCCGTACTCAGCTTAGTTAGTGGCACCCCTTTGACAGAGAGGACTAACGTGAACCAACAGACTTCCGTACCGCGCCCTCGCAAGGCCGTGAATATTATCGCTATGGGCTCCAGCCGTGACGACTTCATGGCTGGTATGCTCCAAGAGCAGCGTAACGATATGTTTCACAACGCTGAGACTTGGGCGATCAATTACATGGCTGCAATAATGCCCTGTGACCGTGTCATTCATGTCGACCCGGTCCATGCGTTTTTGCAGTACCCTGTTGTGAAACAGATGTGTGACAACGCCCTGAAATGGGGCGTTCCGTTCTACACGTCGGCCCCCCATCCGGCGTACTCGAACCACGTCATGTATCCGTTCCACAAGGTCCATGAGTTCTTCAAGAGTACGTACTTCAACACGACGGTTGCCTACACCTTCGCGTTGGCTCTGATGGAGGGGTACACGGACATCGGGTTGTTTGGTTGTGACTTCAGCTACCCCAATATCCACATCGCGGAGTCTGGGCGCGCCTGCGTTGAGTTTTGGATGGGACAGGCCGCAAGTCGCGGAGTCCGCATCGCCATCGCCGGCCACTCGACGTTGATGGATATGCGCGAGTCTGTTGACTGGAATGGGCAGAAAGTCGCGCAGCCTTATGGCTTCTGGTTGGATCCGAACGTGCCCCCTGCGATGGGTGGTAAGTTGATGCACCCGGAGGAGATGGTCAAATACGCCGCGGAGTGGCAGCCGTTCGGCGCACGCAAGAGCGAGGTTCAAGCCAATGAGACCAGTATCGTACCAATTCGCGGCGCCGTCAGTTAACGCGATCTGCGCGACACAGACGACGACGGCCACTGACCAGAAGCTGAACATCAACGGCACTCTGCGCGACTACTCGCTTCTCCCTTACGGCATCTCTCAGGCGAGCCTTGGCGACGGCATCCAGCGCACGATCACGATTACCAGCACCGGGAATATCAGCACTAGCACGTTCGCGGTGTCTGGCATTACCGTGCAGGGCGTCTCCCTGACGACATCGTTTGCGGGGCCGACCGGATCGAATACGGTATCCTCGGGAACAGAGTTTGCGCGGATTACGCAGATCAGCGTGGGCACCCTCGCAACGTCGGCGTTTACAGTCGGGACGGGCGCGGCTGGGACGGGGAATTGGTATCAGTGCGATTACTTCCAGACGCGGTTCAATGTTCATGCCGCGGTGGTGATAAGCGCCACGACGGCTGCGGTCACTCTGCAAAACACTTCCGCTGATCCAAACTCATCTTCATTCTCGACGGCGTCGATCTTCACGCTTTTGGCCGCGAGCACGACGAGCACGCAAACGAACATTGCATCACCGGTTGCGTTTATCCGGCCCATTTTCGCGGCCACGTCAGCGACATCCACGACTGCGGCAGCCAACGTCATTCTCATCCAAGAGGGGAATTAATGGCTCGTGAGCGCACGAATGAAATGCGCGGGATTACGGTGTCTGGCGGCTATAAGTTGCCCGCATCGCGTGGCGCTGGCCTGACGGCCAAGGGGCGCGCCGCGATCAACCGGCGCACAGGCAGCAACCTCAAGCCGCCCGCGCCGAACCCAAAAACTAAAACGGATGCGGGGCGCAAGAAATCGTTTTGCGCGAGGTCAAGAGGCTGGACAGGTGAACGCGGCAAAGCCGCACGACGTAGGTGGAAGTGCTGACATGGGGCGGGCAAAAACGAATTGGATTAAAGGCGCAATCGGGCAAAAGGGCGGCTTGCACAAGAGCCTTGGCGTTCCGATGGGCCAGCGCATCCCCAAGGCGATGATCCGAAAGGCGGCTCAAGCCGGAGGCAAGAAAGGGCGGCAAGCCAGATTGGCGATGACGCTTTCGCGGTTGAGAAAAAAATAAATGGCGACGAGTGGTACGCGCACGTTTGGTTTTAATACTGAAGCCTTTGATGTCATCATCGAGGCATGGGAGAGGTGCGGCCGCTACGGTTCTCAGTTATCTGGCAATGACATTGACAGCGCAGTGCGCTCGCTCAGCTATCTCATGCAGTCGGACTGGTCGAACCGGCAGCCGAACCTGTGGACGATTGCGCAGCGCACCGAGGCTTTGGTTGCGGGACAGCAGAGTTTCGACCTGGAACCATACGACATCTACATCACCGAAATGGCGACGCGACAGACTTCCGGCGGCGTGAATACGGATTTGATTATTGGGGCTATGAGCCGGTCCGAGTATCTGGCCATTCCGAACAAGGCCCAGCAGTCGTCGCGCCCCACGCAATTCTATTTGCAGCGCACCATCGCCCCCACCGTGTTCCTCTGGCCCACACCGCAGGACGCCAGCATCACGATTGTCTACAACGTGGCTCAGATGGTGGAGGACGTTGGGGCCACGTCTAACACGCTTGACGCGCCGAACCGCTGGTTCGATGCGCTAGCTGCGGAGTTGGCTGCGCGTCTGTCCTTGAAGTGGGCCCGTGAGCGTTACGCTGAGTTGCGGGCCGATGCGGACCGGGCCTATGGCGCTGCGGCAGCGGAGGATACCGAGAACGTGCCGATGCGCATTACACCCGACGTTTGGGGTCGGAGGTTCGGCTAATGTCGCAACTCTCTCCCCTTAACCGCAAAAGGCGCGCAAAGCCTGTAATCGACTTCAAAGACCCTCGGGCTTTGGCGATCTGCGATGGCTGCGGGTTTTTGGTGAACCACGATCACCTGCGCGAGAAGGTTCAATATCGCGGCGGCTCCGTTCCGGTTGGGACCGGATTGTATGTCTGCGCGTCGTGCGATGACGTGCCGCAGCCGTACTTCAAACTGCAAATCCTGCCGCCCGACCCGGTGCCTGTGATGAACCCGCGTCCCGACGACGGCAAAGGAAAATCCAGCGGGTACGGTTATCTCAGCACGGGGGTCTCGGGGCAATATCTGGTGACAAGCCCTGATCCGTGGTCTTGGGAGTGGATGGCGTCGATCAATCCGGGAGAGGCGCGATGACCACGGCCACTGAAGTCACGGGAAATGCTGTTACGCTGAACCAGTTGCCGACGGCGACAACGCCAGTCGCTGGTGCTGACGTTATTCCCTATCAGACCGCGACAGGCACCTATGTGTTCCAGGCGACCGTCGCGGAAGTTGGAAACGCGATTGGCGTATTCACGGGCTCTGGCGCGCCGACATCAACCACGGTCACTCATCCTGCAATTTACCTTCGCACAGACGGCAGTACGACAAACGACAGAGCGTACATCACAACATCAACGGGCGGCTGGGTCGCCTTCATCACCGCTTCATAGGTGAGTCATGGCAATCACGATTAAGTCATTTGCGACAACGGTTTCAACATCCACGGCTCTAACGGCTGTAAACGCGGCAACGGCCACGGGCGTTACGGGCTGGGCGCTGGGGCTCACGGTTGCGGTCACTGCGACGACGAACCAAACCGCGTATGTTGACGTTACGCGCTACAACGGCTCATCGCACTACTACATCGTGCGGCAGGCCCCCGTATTCCCAGGCTCGTCGATTGCGGCGGTTGCAAAGGAAAACCCGCAGTCGTTTGCATCCGGCTATCAGTTCTATGTTGCGATCACGTCCACGGGAACCCCTGTTGACTGCAACTTGTCAGTTGTGGAGATCACCTAATGTCAAACGCATACATTGGTCGCACACCTGGCAGTGGGCCAGTTACGGTATTCGTTCCGCTTTCAGGTTCGACGGCGAGCACCCCAAGCATCACTGTGACCGCGACGACGGCGGCGGCCGGAGGCACGGTGATCCACACCGCTGACGCCCAGGCCACCGACATGGTCTATGCGTATGTCACGAATAACAGCGCCGGCGCACTCACGGCATATGTGCAGATGGGTAGCACAGCGACGACATCATCGCACCCCATCACCATCGGAACCGGAAACTGGGTTCTGGCCATTCCGGGCTGGCCGATCAGGTCGTCTGGCGTCGTTGGGATTTGGACGACGGCCACGACTGGTCTTGTGGTTGATGGATATGTTGCGAGGACATTGACATGACTTGGCCATTTCCGCCTGTAGTACAGCCAGCGTCAGGAGGCGGTCCGTTTTCTTTTTACGGATCTCCTGGCCCCACATACATTTCTGGTCGTCGTTATCTTTCGAGCGTTTACACAATCGGTCAGGGCGGAGCCGGTCTGGGGACGACGTCGACGAGACTCTACTATATGCCAATCTATATATGGGAGGCGCATACTTTTACGGGCGCGTCCATGTTTAATTCCGGCGTTGGTGACAACGGAGATACCTTGAGGCTCGGGCTCTATACGCATTCCGCGACGAACGGCCCGACATCTCTTGTGATTGACTTTGGTGAGATCACTCTAACTGGAGCTGCTGCTGAAAGAGTATTGTCAAGCAGCGTTTCGATCGGTTCTCCTGGATGGTACTGGATTGCTTTCCATTCAAATCAGGCGCTTGACGTTTATCCTGGAGTTATTGCCGGTCAAGAAATATCAAATGCGGGTCGTTACCCTATTGCTTTCCAGGGCTTCTTTGGTGACTTCGCAACTCCAGGAATCAGTGCCTCGCAGATGATTGCGGCTTGGTACGTCGATACGGCCTATGGAGCGCTTGCATCGACCGCCGTTGCGCCCACAGCGAGAACGACTCCTGCGCCATTGGTTTGGCTTATCGGTTAGGTGTCACATGGCACAAGTATTTTATTATAATCCAGACGGCACGATCAATCGAGTTGAGGTGGTTCCAGATCCTCCTAAGTTCCCGGTTCGCCTGAGCAAGACGGCCTTTATGGATCATACAATCGAACATCTTGGAAGCATTGATCGCTTTATGCAAGTGTTCGAGGCATGTCGAGATAGCACGCACCCGACTTATGGCCCAACGCTGCGTTACGCTTATGAGCGGTATAAAGCTGCAACAATTTTGGACAAAGATGTTGCCGCTCAGCTTTTTAGCGTTATGCGCCTCGCTGGTTTGATTACGCAGAAAGAACTTGACGACGAAATAGACAACTGGCCTGAACAATAATGCCCGCTGAGTTAACATTCACGACGCTCAAGGCCCGCATCCGCGATTACATTGAACGCGGCTCTGCGGCCTATGACTTGAAGGTGGATGAAAACCTTCCCACGTTCATCAACTTGACTGAGCGCCGGATGGCGCGTGAGTTGAAGATACAGGGGTTTCAAGAGGTCGTGACAGCGCAGATGATTGTTTCTCAGGCGGTGTACCAGAAACCGGACCGCTGGCGCGAGACAATCTCCATCAACTTCGGCACAAACCTTGGCACCGCGACCACGTTTAACCAACGCACGCCATTGCGCGAGTTGTCATATGAGGCGCTGCTGCAATACTGGCCTAACCGCACAGTGACTGGAACCCCGAGGTTCTATGCGGACTACAATTATCAGAATTTCATTTTCGCGCCGACGCCATCTCAGACGTTCCCGTTCGAGTTGCTGTACTGGCAACTACCGCCATTGCTGGACGACAGCAATCAGACGAATTGGCTGACCGAGTACGCGCCGAACGCTTTGCTGCACGGATGCCTTGATGAAGCCTACTCGTTCCTGAATAACAACGATCAGAAGGCGAAGTACAAGGCCGAGTACGACCGCGATATGGCTGCGTTGAGCGGTGAGGATTTGCAGAAGATTCTCGACCGCTACTACAAGAGGACAACGTCGTGACCACGTACACAGATACATTCAGCGCAGGCACGATCCAGGCCGTCGATGTCTCGTACAAAGCCTACACGGCGACGGCGAGTATCACGCTGGTCTGGCCTATTGAGGCTGCGCCTAACAACAATGTCGTCGCGATTAAAAACGACGTGTCGTTCACGGTCAGCGGCCAGCAGGTCGTGATGCCGAGCGCGCTTCAGGTGTCTGTGGGCGCAGCCCCCCTGTTCAATAACGTCGGCGCTCAAGCTTTCGATGTCGTGACCGCGACGGGCGGCGCGATCATTACAGCAACGTCCGGTGCGGCGTGGCAGATATACCTGACCGACAACTCCACGATTGGCGGCTCATGGCGTTCGTATCAGGCTGGCGCTGGCACGTCGTCGGCAAGCGCGGCTGCGCTTGCTGGATACGGCCTGATTGCCATTACGAATACGCTGAACCAGGAGTATGACGTTTCCTCATTCAGTACGGCGACCACGTTCTTTGCCACTGACCGCGCCTCGTTCCGCAACTGGACGGGCGGCGCTGGCACGTTGCCGCTGGATAACGCCGCGAACCTAGGCAATGGATGGTTTGTGCGTGTGCGTAACTCAGGCACGGGCGCGATCAGCCTAGACCCTACGGGGGGCAAGACCATCGACGATGGCGCGACCAAGACGCTGAATCCGGGCGACGCCTGTGATGTGTGTTGCGACGGAACTGAGTTTTTCACCATTGGCTTCGGTCAAGATGCTGCGTTCGCGTTCGACTACATTGAGATCGACGTTTCCGGCTCTGGCGACTACACCCTGACTGGAACGGAACTGAACCGTATTGCCTACAAATTTACGGGCATCCTGACGGGCGCGCGCGATATTATTGTGCCGTCGACGGTGCAGCAGTATTGGGTTGATAACAGCACGACCGGGAACTTTGTGTTCGGCGTGCGCACGATCACGCAAGCCTCTCCCGGTGTGCAGATCAACAATGGCTCGACGCGGCAAATCCTATATTGCAACGGTACAGACGTTGTGCTTGGGGACACGGCTGGTCTGAGCTCACCCATCCCCATCGGACAAGGCGGTACGGGCGCAACAACCGCGTCGGGGGCTCGTGCGAACCTGAACGTGCCTAGCGTAGAGGAGTCCGTCTTGTACGGCATTATCTATGGCTAATGAGCAGGTCATTCCCATTCCGCTGCTATCGCAGCCTGGAATCAAGCGCGATGGCACGCGACTTGAGGGGAATTTCTATGTCGACGGCCAATGGGTGCGGTTCCAGCGTGGACTGCCACGCAAGATGGGCGGCTATCACACACTGACCAATCTGCTCGGCGGCATCTCGCGTGGGCTCCATGTGTATGACAGGAGCAACAAGACATACACTCACTCAGGCTCCGCTTCGGTTCTTGAGCGGTTTACCATCGACCCGAATGGCGTGACATCGGCTATCAGCGATCGGACACCCGCTGGCTTCGCGGCTGACGCTGAGAACCAGTGGCAGTTTGACACCATCTATGACTCAACAGGAACCGCGGTTCGGCTGATTGCACATGCGGCTCCGAACGCAAGCGACCTGTCCAGCGATACTGCGACGCCTGTTTATTATGGCGATGTGACGGCCAATGCTGCGCTGACGGCCACGGGATTGCAAAGCGTATCCGGCGGCGTCGTTGTGCTTCATCCTTTTCTGCTGGCGTTCGGATCGGATGGTATCGTTGAGTGGTCTGACCCAAACCAACCCAACACGCCTGACCAAAGCGCTCGGCCGACAGCATCGAAGATCGTGCGCGGGCTTCCCTTGCGCGCTGGCGCAGGTAACGGACCGTCCGGCCTGCTGTGGTCGCTTGATAGTTTGATCGTAGTGTCGTTCGTCGGTGGGACGCCTGTGTTTAATTTCTCGACCGTCAGTTCGCAGAGCAGCATCCTGTCTGCCGCGAGCGTGATTGAATACGACGGTATCTACTACTGGCTCGGGGTTGACCGCTTCTTGATGTTCAATGGTGTTGTCCGCGAAGTCGAGAACAGGCTGAACCTCAACTACTTTTTCGACGGACTGAATTACACGTATCGCAATAAGGTATTCGCAACCAAGGTTCCACGGTCTGGAGAAATATGGTGGTGTTATCCAAGGGGCAATGCGACAGAGTGTACTCACGCTATCATCTACAACGTGCGCGAAAACACGTGGTACGATACCGCCTTACCAGGAAACGGCAGAAGCGCCGCGCAGTTCGCCCAAGTGTTCCGGTCGCCCCTGATGGCCGGAGTGGACCTGCACCCGACATCCGGTAAGTACCGGCTCTGGCAGCATGAGTTCGGCGTCAATGAGTTGGACGGACCCACCGTGCTTGCCGTCGAGAGTTTCTTTGAAACCGCAGAGTTCTCGTTCGGGGCGCCAGATACAGGATTGCCGGGGAGCAGTAACAAGAGCATGGTGGTGAACCGGATCGAGCATGATTTCGTGCAGGTCGGGGACATGACCTTCCAGGCCCGAGGCCGGTGGAACGCGCGGTCAAACGAAATCCTTGGCACCGTCCAGACCTTTACGGCGACGCCCAGCTCCGACATCAACACGCAGACGATCACCCTGCGCGAGAATATGCGGCAGATGCGGTTCCGGTTTACCAGCAACACGCAGGATGGCGACTATCAGATGGGTAAGCCCTTGGTGCATATCCAAGAGGGCGACGACAGGGTGACGGGATGATTATAGACCCCCGAGGACTGACGGTGATGCAGTGGACCGACTACACGGCTGAGAACCTGTGGTCCTGGGGCACCATCCCTAAGCTTTTGGACCCTGCGCGGTGGCAGGAATGGGGCGCTGCGGTCTTGGGTTTGGGTACGCTTTCTGGTATAAATCTGCCCAATCCTTACAATTTCAGCGATTGGCAAGAGTGGGCACAGCGGTTTAACCAGACATTCGATAGCAAGCTATACGGTTAGGGCCATGAATACAGGACTTGCATCTGCTGCGCGTGAGTTAAAGTCGTATGGCCGTGGGCCTGATACGATGCTGGCGCACATCTCGCCCGATGAGGTTAAGTTCCTCGATTACGTCCAGGAGGGCACACGGGTTAATCCTGCGACTGGGCTCCCGGAGTATGGGCTGTTCGGCAAAATCCTCAAGGGTATCGCCCGTGCGGCAGGCGCAGTGGTCGGCTACACGCTGGGCGGTCCTGCTGGCGCGGCGCTCGGCGCTGGCCTCACGACCAAGGCGACGGGTGGCTCATGGAACCAAGCATTGACGGCTGGGGCGCTCTCTGGCCTTGGCTCGTTCGCCGGTAATCTTGCCACTGGCGTGGGAAGCGGCTTAACGTCGGGCGCGAGTTATGGGCCTTTCGCGGTGGGAGCGTCCGGCGCTGCGGCGGCTGGGCTGCCTGCTGGCGCGATGACTGGCCCGATCTCTGGTATTCCTTCGGTTCTCCCGGCTGGATTTACAGGGGCGTCGACTGCGGCCGCGCCGTCTTTCATGTCGTCATTAGGCTCGACCCTCACGTCGGCTCCTGGCGTTGCGGCTGGCCTTGGTGCGTTGTCGACAGGGCCGCGCAACACAGGAGCGAGCGGAGAAGCGCCCGACTTCTACAACCCCCGTCCTGACGTGACGATGGAGGACATCCGCAAGCGGCTCAAGGAAGCAGGCTTCGATCCGGCGCGTGTCACGCTCGCCCCCGTTGATGTCGGCTATCGCTACGGCTACGGGCCGGAAGCAAAGTTCTTCAGCAATGTTAATCCATCGCCGCGAAACTACGCTGATGGCGGCCGCGTTTCAGGCTTGGGGCCTCTCCAGGCAGCCGCGCTGCAAGGCTATATGATGGCGCGGAAGGGGGGTGTTGTAGATCCTGATGGCCCGGGTGGTGGCAAGGACGATCAGATCCAAGCTATGTTAAGCCCTGACGAACATGTTTGGTCTGCCCAAGACACGGCTGATTTGGGGGATGGGTCCAGTACAGTAGGGCACAAGCGGCACGAAGAATTAAAAAAACTTGTTCGCGCTAACGCTGGTCGAAAAAATGTAAAAGGACAAAGCGGAAAGCAAAAAGGTCTTGGCCAATTACTTGAGAAGGCCAAAAGGAAAGCAGCGTGACATGGCCCAGTCGAACACACAAACCGTCTATCAGATTCAGTCGCAACAACTGCCGGCGTGGTACGAGACTTACCTCCAGAACATCGCTGGCCGCGCTGAGGGACTGGCGGATCAGCCTTATGCACAGTACACGGGGCAGCGCATTGCCGAACTGACGCCTGACCAGCAGGCTGCGTTCGCAGCCGTTCGCGGCGGTCCAGGATACCAGCAATACGTCGACCAAGGGACGCGGCTGGCTGAGAATGCCATGGGCATCAATTTCGGTCAGTCTTTGGCGGCAGGGGACCAGTACCTTGGCACTGGTGGTCATTTGCTGCAACAGGCCGCCGCCCGTGATACGGCTGGCTTGTATGACCCTTACGCGACTGAGGCTAGCGGACTGCTGCGGACGGCTGCTGAGCGTGAGGCTTTGGGCTATGCGCAGCCATATGTTCAACAGGCCGTGAACTACAATGGCTTGGCGGCCGCGAGCCCATACCTTGGCGCAGCCTCGCGGACTTTCCCCGGAGCGGCTCAGGAGTACATGAGCCCTTATACGTCGCTGGTGACGGATCGGATTGCCGAGCTTGGCGCGAGGAATTTGCAAGAGCGACTGCTTCCTTCGATCAGCGATGACTTCATCCGTGCCGGCCAGTACGGCTCGACGGCCCAGCGCGACACCATCGGTCGAGCGCTTCGTGATACGCAGGAGGCGGTCTTGGGCGAGCAGGCCCGCAGTCTGGAGTCCGGCTATCGCACGGCTGGGGAATTGTTCAGCTCAGACGCGGCCCGGATGGCTGGGCTCGCCGGTACGGCTGGCAACCTTGGGCTTGGGCAGGCGAACGTCAGCCTACAGGCCGGGCGCACGCTGTCTGATGTTGCTTCTCAGGACTTGGCGCGCAAACTGGCGGCTGGTCAGGAAATCAGCGGGATCGGGCAGTTTACGAGTAGTGCGGCGGCAGCCGATGCCGCGCGTCAGTTGCAGGCCGGACAGACTCTTGGCCAGTTGGGGATTCAGCGCGGCCAGTTGGGTCTCAACGCTGCGCAGGCGGGGGCCGAGAACCTGTTGGCGGGCAGCCGCCAGTTTGGCGTCCTGGGTCAACAGCAACAAGACCAGAACCTGCGTCAGGCCGCGGCTTTGGAGAATATCGGTCAGACCCAGCAGCAGCAACTCCAGCGTAACCTGGACCTTGGCTACAGCGACTTCATGCAGCAGCGCGACTACCCGTGGCAACAGCTTGGAAACATGAGCAATATTATTCGCGGCCAGCAGATCGGCGGCACGACCACAGGGCAAACGCAAACTCAAGGCGGCGGTCCAAGCACGCTTCAGCAGATCGGCGGCATCGGCCTGGGCGTCGCTGGCCTCGCTGGCAGCGGCCTGTTCCGAGCGAAGGGCGGGAAGGTTAAGAAGCCGAAACCCAAGGCGTTCTCGACCTACGGCTCGCTGCCCAAGCGCGGCATCGGCTTCATGGCGGAGGCGGCGTGATGGCGCTCAGCGAGACCCTAATGTGGCAGTCTGTGCCAACTGAACAGTTGGATATGCTGATCGCCGACCCAAGCCAATCTCTTCAGGTGAAGGCGATGGCTGCGCGTGAAAAGCAAATGCGCAGCGGCGCAGGGGCGCGGCAATATCGCTCCCCTCCAGGAATGGAAGCCTATGGAGGGGGAGGTCGGCCACCTATGCGTGCTCCTGCTGAGCCTCAAATCCCCCCCGGCATGGCCATCCCGCGCCAAACAGAGCCTATTCCGATGGAGGCCCCGGTCGGCATCCCGCCTGCTATGGCTGCGCAACGCGCACCGCCGGGATTACCGCAGGTCCAGCCGCCCGCAGAGGAGCAGGAAGTCCAAGCCAGCATCCAGCGTGGGGCGCAGGCGGCTGATGCCACAACGGCCCCCTCTGGCGTTAATCCTGACGCTATGGGCGGTACGGATTGGAACCGTAATTTCCTTGAAATGGTTAAGGCTTATACGCAAGAGGCCGACGACGCTCCGATCAGTCGTGAGGACAAGATGCTTGCGCTGGCGCGGCTTGGCTTCGGGATGGCTGCGTCTGAGAAACCTGGCATCGGCGCGGCACTGGGAGAGGGGGCGATTGGTGCTCTTGACCAACTCCAGCGTTTGAAGGCGGAGAGGGCTGCGCAAGCGGCGCGGCGCGCCCAGATGGGGCTACAAGTCGCGGGCCAGACGGCGCAACTTGGCGTGCAGCAAGAACAACTCGGGCTCCAGAAGCGCGCCCAGGACCGCTTGGCTGCGGCCGAGGAAGCGAAAGCGCCGTTGATCGAGGCGCAGATCGCCAACCTCCGCGCCAGCGCTGCGGCTGACTTGGCGCGCGCCGAGAACTACAAGCAAACCAAGAGCAGCCTTGGCTCGAAGATGGGGCTTGTGCAGCAGTTGATGGATGAGGCCGAGGCCAAAGGCGAGCCGATCACGCTTGAGGAAGCCATACAAAAAACCTTCAAAACGTCGCCTGAAATTACGAAGGCTCAGGCCATTAACCTTGCCATCAAGGCGCGGGAACTGTCGGAAATGTCAGGGACGACCCCTCAGCAAGAGCTTGACGGACTGCTGGCAGAAGCCGATCGCATCAGCGGCGCGGCGCGGGCGGAAGGCGGCACGACATACACTGACCCAAAACAAGTGCAAGCCGATTACGCGAGTGGTAAACTGTCGCGTGCGCAAGCGGAAGCAGAACTGAAGAAACTCGGTCTTGAATAATGGTTGCAACAGCGGCGAGTTTGCTGGACGAGGTTGACCGTCAACGGAAGCCATCGGCGGCCTCGTTGCTGGACGAGGTCGATCGTGCCAAGGCACCCACCGCTGCATCCCTGCTAGATCAAGTCGACGCATCGAAGGCCCCCGTGTCCGAAGGCTACGGCGATGCTGTGCTATACGGACTTGGGCAGCCCCTGCGGAATATTGGTACGACGGCGCGCGTTTTAGGCGCGGAGACTGTGGGGAGCGCCCTTGAGCGTGTGCCGGTGCCCGAAGGATATGCGCCAGCCAGCGAGCGCGTTTTGAAGCCACAAGAGGGTGATTTCGCGCCGTTTGGGATTGGCGTCGGGTCGATACCACGAGCTTCTGTCGAACAGGCTGGCCAGTTGGTTGGCTCGCTACTCTCTCGCGGCGCTGGCGTTGTGGCCGGGGGCGCGATGGCTGGTGCGCCCGGAGCGGTAGTTGGGGGAATTGCTGCACCTACGATTTTCGGAGCAGCCCAGGTCTTGGGTTCCGTGGCCGAGGAGCGCGCCAGAAACAATGGCCGCGAGACGCCGAACCGGGAGGATATTCTGGCGGCTTTCGGCACTGCGGTGAGCAGCGGTCTTATTGATGCTGCAAGTGCGAAATTCCTTAGCGAAGCAAGTGGACCGATTTTGCGCAGGCTTGGCCTTGGCGCTTTGTTTGAAGGCGGCACCGAAGGTGCCCAGAGTGTGGCTGAGCAGACCGGCGCGACTTTGGGCACAGAGGCTGGCCTAGAGGTCAGCCCGCGGCAGGCTGTCGCGGAGGCGCTGATCGGCGCTGGACCTGGTGCTGCTGCCGCTGGCGTGCTTGGCACAAACATTCCACAGCGGCCCAGGATTGAGGAGGAGCCCACTCCCGCCCCACTGACTGACGGCGTCCCGCCTCCAGCGCCCGTAGCGACCCCTGAGGGGTTGCCTGACGCTGACGCAATCGTGGGCCTTAAACTGGACCCCGATGCCGCGCCCACAGATGTGCAGGTACAGCGGTATTTTACGACGCCAGATGGCGATCAAGCGGTCGAGGTGCGCACGCCAGAGCAGGAAACGCTTACGTTCCTGGCCCAAGAATTTCAGCCTCTCGTCACACCCGCGGCGCGGACTGATTACCCCGCGTTCCAGCGAGTCCCGGCCCCCGGTGACATGCCCCCGGCCCCTCCCGTTGAGACTGACGAGCAACTAGCCCAGCTTGCCGGCATGGAGCGCGAGACGGTCGTGCCCCCTCCGCCCGCCCCGTCGCCGCAGACTGCTCTGGCGCTTCCTGAGACTCGGTCTCTGGACGCCTTGGTGCGCCTACGCAACAAGCTTGAGGTTGAGCGCGAGCAGGGCTCGCAGGCTCCTGGTCTTGGACTGCGCATCCGTGACCTTGATGCGCAAATCGCCGACCTTGAGCAGCGCGTCGCTGCGCGTCAGGTGGACACAACCACGGGGGCTACGGCCCCTCGCACGGTTCCGTTGCCAGGGGCACTAGGAGCCGCTGCGGCACAGGGTAAGGTTGGGGTTTCTGCGGCCGAGGTGCCGCTGACCCGTCAGGTTGAGCCCGCACAGCCGCGTATAGGCGACCTGACGGTTCCCGAGGAGCGCCCCACCGTGGCGCAGACGGGAGAGGCGATCACGCGCCCGCGTGCGCCAGGGGCCACCGTCGCCCCTACCGGCACTCCCTTGGAGATGGCGGCGCAGCGCCCTGGATTTGTGTCTGCTGCCGAGGTTCCATTGCAGACGGGGCGCCCCACCACTGCCGCTGAGCGCCAGCGTCAAAGGCAGTTGGAACTGGAGCGCAATAAACCGGTCGCCAAGCCACCGACGCTGATTGACGCCCTGCGCAAGATCGGTCTCCGGCGCGACGACCCGGCTCTGAACGATCTCCGCAACCGCGACAGCCTGCCGAAGTCTGTTTTCCGCAAGGACGGTAAGAGCGTGGCTGAAGCGTTAACTATCCTGGAGGGGCAGGGCTTCCCGGTCAAACCTTCCGGCGTAGAGCAGTACACGGCCCAGGATGTCGACGCCTTATCAGAAGCTTTGGACCAAGAGTTTGCCGGTCGCCCGGTGTGGTCCGCCGCTGACGCAGAGCAGGGTGGACGATGGCTGGAGCAGGAGCGCGCCAGAGAGGACCAAGCCAGCTTCGAGGGTGAGTGGGGGCCGGGCGCAGTAGGCCGCGCACGCCATGCGTTATCCACACAGTTTGGTGTCGAAACGCCGAAGAATATCAGCCTTGGCGACGTCAATCGCCTGCTGAACCAAAAGCTTCTCGACGCCGAGACGGATGCTGTTCTGTCGGAGTCCGCCATCATGAACGCGATGGATGTGGACGCTCGGGCGCGGGATGACTACTCGCAGTATATGGAGGAAACCTATGATCCGTTCGATCTCCAAGCCGACACTGGACGAGATGGTCGACCAGTTGCGCAGGCGACTGCGCCAGTACAACCGCGCCGCGAAGGACGAGCGCCTGCCGTTGAAAGCGCGCCGCGCGGCGAGGCAGAGGGTGCTGTTCCTGAATCCCTACCTCCGCTTGGGACTGAGGAGCTTACGGACGCGCAAGCGGCGCAAATAGACGCCGACGAAGAAGCCGCGATCAGAGCGCCGCAGCCGACACGGCAGCCCATGCTGCGCAAAGCCATGCGCATGGGCAAGAACAGCGTTGACCGCCTGGTGAAAGCTTACGGCGACCGCCTGCTTGGCCGCGATGGGCAGCCACTGTCGAAGCAGCAGATGCTCAGCACGACGGCTCAGGTGAATCAGGCGACCGCTCCAGCGCCGCGATATGAGCCCGCGTATGACTTGCCTGCGATTGCGAGGTTCACAACCTTTGCGCAGGGCGTCGCTTCGAATAATGAGAAGTTTGCGGAATACCACCGCGCCGTCCTGGATGAGCATTACCAGGAGGCGGGGCTTATCAGGGAAGGCGAGGCGCAGCTTATGGCTGCGTTTGAGTTGCCTGATGCGTCAAAAGAAAAGATTAAAAAAGTTCTTGAGCATGACCGCCTGACACGCACCAACCGCAAAGTCGGCGCGCAGCGCGTGGTTGTGCAAATGCCGGCGCGTTATCACGGCGAGTTGGCGAAGCCGGGTGATGTCGTGTCGCTTTCTGCGGCGGAGACAAAAGCGCTTGGTGATATTCGCAAATTCCTCGACGACCGATGGGTTGAGCGGGGCAAAGCCATGATGGCCGAGGTCGGCTACGATGGGGCTTACAACCAAGACGCCATCGACGCCAATATTCGCGCGGCCCAAGCGACCGGGCGTAACAAGGACGTGACAAAGGCCCGCTATGCGCTTGAGATTTTCAAAGCCATCGAGGACGCGCGCCGCAAGGGCTACGTGCCGTTCATGCGTTACGGCGACGTTGTCATTAAGATCACGCCCAAGGGGAAAGAGGTTGAGGGCAAAGACGGCATCATCATCCCCGAAGGTGGGCGCGTTGAGTTCGTTGAGAGCAATACGCCCTGGTGGAGCGTGTTCGGTCGCAAAGCCGGGAAGGCGAAGATTGTGAACGACAGGGTGGCGGAGTTACAGAAACGCTACCCGACAGACAAGTTCGACTACTCGATCAAAGACATCCGCCCCAGCGACATCGAGAACCTTGATATTCCGCTGATTGAAAAACTGTTCATGGCGGTCAGCATCAAAGACCCGAAGGTCGGGGCTGAACTGTTCAAGAATGTGTTGGAGCAGGTTTACAAGGACCGCACGGCTGGCATCTACCGTGAGTCGCGCAATATCCCTGGCTATAGCACTGATTTTTTCAGATCGCTTGCGGACTACAATCGCGTGTCGTCGGTGGTGATCAGCAAGATGCAGCACGGGCAGCGCATCCGCGACGCCTACGCTGCAACCCAGAAGGAGCCCCCCGGCGTGGCGGGGTTTGCCAAGCGGTTCAATGAGTACCTGGATAGCGACGAGGCTGCCATCGGACGCCTGAAACAGTTTGGTTTCTGGGCGAACATCTGGGGTTCGCCGTCGTCGGCTATCGTGAACCTGATCCAGACGCCCACGATCACGGCAGCGCAGATTGCGGGCTGGGGTGGCGGTCGCGCATGGGTGGATGTCAACAAACTGATGGGCAGTGTCAGCACCGCTATTCGTGCCGACACCAAGGAAGGGGCCAAGGTTGACTTCGACCGCATCAAGTTCCGGTCCGATACCGAGCGCGCAGATTTTATGGCTGCGGTCAAATCCGGGTTAATTGACCCGACCGTGGCACAGGAATTGCAAGGCGACGAGCGCTCTACATTCGGCCCGAGCAAGCAGACCCGTGACTTTCTGGGCCGCGTGTTCAAGGTCGGCGCGAGCATGTTCAATACCGCTGAGCAAGTGAACCGCGCCGTGGCGTGGCTGGCCGCATACCGCGCCATCCAGAACCCAAGTTCTCGCAATAAATTCATGCGCATGTACGCCAAGGACAAGCGCGTGCAGGCTTTGCTGAACCAGGGACGGGACACGCCTGCTGACGTGGCGCGGTTCGTGGTCGAGGATACGCAGTTCATCGGCGGCAAGTTCGACCGCCCCGAGGCTTTGCGCGGCCTAGGTGGAGTGGCGTTCCAGTTCAAGCAATACCCCCTGAACTACATGCGTATTCTGTGGGGTAACTTCAAGCGGCTCGGGCCGGAAGGCCGCACAGCCGGTCTTATCATGATTACAACCATGATGGCCCTGTCAGGATTGCTAGGTTTGCCGTTCGCGGAAGACGTGCTAAACTTCGCAGACGCAATCGGGAAGTTTGCCACCAAAGTCGATCCCATGCTGGAACGTGAGTTGCGCAATTTCATAGGCGACCCTGGCTGGGCTGAGACCATCCTGCGCGGCCCGTCGCGCGCCGTGACAGGCGTAGACCTGAGCAAACGCTTCGGGGTTGGTGAGATCGCCCCCGAGGCGGACCTGCTGCTCAGCATCCCAATCCTTGGCGCGACCTATGGGCGGCTCGCCGAGTTCCAGGAACGCGAAGGCTCAGGCCAGCCGGTGGGTGCGGCGACCGCGCTTGCGGCACCTCTCGTCGGCAAAGGTCCGGCCGACCTGATGCGCGGTCTTGCTCAGTTGCCGGAGGAAGGGCTGACCACGCGCCGCGGTGAGGTGCGTATTCCTCCTTCTGAAATCACGGCCCCGCAGATGGCTGCCAAGTCCGCTGGATTGCAGCCTGCCGCGTTCGCCCGTGAGCAAGAGCGAGCCCGCTCACAACAGCGCATCCGCTATAAGACCCAGGATGCGGAAAACGCCCTTCGGTCGAAGCTGGCAGGGACGCTGGCGCGGTCGATCGCGGCGCGTCGGGCCGGTGATGAGGAGGAAGCCAACCGTCTACTCGCATCCTTCCAGGCCGCGCGCCGTGAGGCTTTAGAGGAGTTCCGGTCCGAGCCGGTTCTGGAGGATCGCGTTCGCGTGCCTGATATGGATGTGTTGCGGCGTCGAGCACTGGAGATGCTGGACCCTGCGCTCCGCAATCGCACGGCTGCCAAGACAAAGCGCCGCGCCTTAGCAGAGGAGGACGCCTTTGTCTCAGGAAGGGAATGATCGTGCCGACGACTGGAGAGAATGGAAGCGATGGTTTAGGCTCTCAACGGCCGCCATCGCCGCTCTGGCCGTCGTATGGGGATCCATCACAGCGGTCTGGGCGCAGTTTGAACTGCCGGCGCCGTTGCTCCTGACGGCGCGATACGAACGCGACCAGCGGAAAACAGAAGAACGACTTGACGCCCTAGGCGAAGCCGTGAACGGACTCTCGACCATGCTCAATCGCTTTGCGAAGAAAACCGCTGCGGCAGAGTTGCGAGAGATCGAGCGTCAGATCGTAGAAAACCAGGGCAAGCCTGACCTGGTGCGCCTGCTGCAAAAGCAGCGCGACGCCATCATGACCGAGCAGACGGGGATTGACTCTGAGTTTAGGAGGATGCCGTGATAGCCGTAATCGAACGGCTGGAGACTTCAGGAAGCGGCACGTTCGGACGGTTTATTACAGATGGATTAACGCTGTTCACCGGAGAATTGCCGGACCGCGATAACGCCCCCAACATCTCCTGCATTCCGGCCGGTCGATACCGCTGCACGTGGACGTACTCTCCAGCCTTTAAGCGGTTTATGTATTTGCTGCTACCCGTTAAGGGCCGGTCAGGAATCCGCATTCACTCCGCGAATCTCATGGGGCTCCCGTCGCCTCCGCTGAAACGCCAACTGCACGGCTGCATTGCGATGGGCGAGCGGCTAGGCGCGATTGATGGACAGAAGGCTATTCTGTTGTCAGCGCCAGCCGTGAGACGTTTTGAAAATCACATGAAGCGCGAACCCTTCGACATGGAGATTGTCAATGCTTGGGCTCATTAGTTCTATTTTTTCTGGCGGCCTGACCGGGTTGCTGGGCGTCGCTTTCCAGCGGTTCTTCGACTTCCTGAAAGTAAAACAGGAAATCGAGATGCGCAAACTCGACCAAGCGCATGAGATCAATATGCGCAAGGCTGATGCGGAAATCATGGCCCAAGAGTGGGCCGCGCGCACTCAGGTCGCCACCATTGAGGGAGCCAGCAAAGAGGCGGTCGCGGCAGACAACGCTTTTGCCGCATCGTTCGCCATGGAACCGAAGCAGTACAGCGCAAAAGTGAAAGTAGGACCGTTCGCCGGGTTTCTGCTAGTGCTGATCGATTTTCTACGCGGCATCGTGCGACCGGGCCTTACGGTCTATTTGTGCGTGATTACGACGCTGATTTACCTGGAAGCCAAGGCGATCATGGCGACGGTCGATTGGGCGTTGGAAACCGCCCAGGCCGTTAGCATCCATGAGCGCATCGTCGCCACCATCCTTTATTTGACGACCACATGCGTACTGTGGTGGTTCGGCACAAGAAACCGTCAAAAGCCGCCTGGTGCGAAATGACCGCATTTTATCGCGCCCATTTGTGGGTCAACGCGCTACCGCACCTATGGCGGCAGTACTGGAAGGAGATGCTGGTCTGGACGGTCGCCTGCCACGTTAGCGGCGCGCTCCTGGCCTGCTTAGGTTACTGGCTCGCAACTCTAGCTGCGCCAGGGCCTTGAGTGCCGTCCATGATGCACCCTTACTTTCCACTGATCGACGGCAGTTATTCAGACTTCGCGGTGTTCGATATCGAAGGCGACCCCGCAAAAGGTGGCGGATTCAACCACGTCATTGCGGAATACGGCATCACAAGCCAAACGCCGCACCCAAACTCACCGCAGCGCATCTCAATCCGCGCGGTCGATTTCATGCGCAAGATGATCTACCACACCCCGGCAACTCCACCGCCTGCCGTAGGTGGATGCCTATTCGAGGCCATCGACGGCAACATCTTGGGCGAGATCGGCGGGTTACGTGTCGCACAGCAGCCGCCTATTCCTCTGATCTACTTGGATGCGCAGCCCGGAGACTTGAGGTTCGGCGTTTCTAAAATCCTGCATTTCGATCACAACGCAGAGCCGCAATATAAAGGCGACCTTCCAACCCGCCATTGGACCAAGCATAGTGGCCAACCGTGGGGACCGCATCAAGACACGCTCAGGACAATCCTTGTTGAAGATAACGAGCACCCACACCCAAAAGTGGCCTATATGTACGTCTTTGCAAGGAACATCGGCCTAGTTGATTTCTACAGGGCGCTGTATGACGACATTACAGGGTGGCTTTATGACGGTCAGCGGTATTGGAGGATTGGGCCATCAATGTAATCACTCATCGTCCTTCTGCGGGGGTGAGGCTGCGTCGATCAGGCAGCGTACATCATCAGGGCAATCAAACAGACCAAGCCGTGCTTTAAATGGAATGGGAGTAATTGGCTCGGCACCTTTAAGGACGAATCCGTAGCGACCAAAAAACCACGGGCTTTCGCTTTTTTCCACACAATCGATGAGGTTCACTCGGCCTATAATGTGGCCGCATTGCGCCCTTAGATCATTAAGCGTGACGCTCCCATGCGGCGGTGGAGCAAGCCTCTTGGCAAATTGGAAGTCGTCGTAGACTTCTCCTTTGCCAAACCAGCGGCTCGCATGAATTAAAACGGCACCGCGATAGTTCGTCGGCCAATCTCGGTTTTCAATATCTTTGCCATAATTGATGATGAGCCATGCCCACGGTTGGCGAACCGATATAATCTTAAAAGGCTTGCGCTTCTTTGACGCCACCCGTTCTTCCGTCTCAGTATATTCCATCACATCCCCCTCTAGGTTAGTTGCTGCGGGCCGGGCTTGATACCGGCTCCTATCCGTTGTGCCGTTGGTTGTGCTCGCGACCTTGTTTCCAGATTGCGCGGATTATCTGCTGAAAACTTCGCTCCAATGCTACGCATCGCTCTCGTCGCTCCGGTACGTCCGCTTTTGACTTGATCGCACCCGCATGTCGTAGGATGTCAACGCACACTGTCAGACAGGGCTTCACCGCGTGTCCTTCCACGCCGCCGCAGCAATTCATTGTATCACGTATTCTTGCGACTCAGAAGCCTGTCTCGTTCCTTGGTTCACCGCTTCGACTTCACCGCTTCGACTTCACCGCTTCGACTTCACAGTTTCAAGCGCGCTGCTTTCAGCTTCGTATGCCAGCCAGTAACTTTGTCTATGGTCGGCCCAACGCCTGTTACAACGAGTTCAATGTTCGCCGCTTCCATAGAAGCGAGCATTTCCGCAAGCACAGTATCGACCGCCATAAGCTGCGCCACTCTCTTGCGCGTGGTCAAAACAAGTGCGTCAATGCGATGGGTCTTGGGAACAAAGTTAAGCGGCTGAAGTTCGCGCTCCCAAGCACGCGCATACATTTCATAGTCGCGCTTATAGTCGTCGCGGTCCTTTCCCGCCTTCTCAACCATCGCCCGCAACTCATCGCGCTCTGCGGTCAGCCGCGCTATCTCTGCGGCCTGGGCGTCGATGGTGGTGATAAGCCTTGCGCGATGCTGATTTGACTCTGAATAAGCAGTGCGATAATCGCACGGAGTTCCTTGTGACCAAAAGGCATGTCGCTTCCGCACATTCGCCAGTTCTTCCGCACTCAGCGGCTTTGCCTCGGTCATTTGTCACCTGTTATTGGCTGGAACTTGTTTAGTGGGCATTTGTGAAAAACACTTCCTGAGACATTTGATGCACACGACGCCTTAATATCAGTTAATTCTGTGTGGCACCCACTACACACCTCCACCGTCCCCGGTGTCCGCAGTTGGCCTGCGGCGGCGAGGGCTTTCAGGATGGCGACTTGTGCTGATTGTGGAAGAACATGAATGCGATGTTCATGTTTATATTCCAATTCATTCAGAACATCACGTGCTTTGCTGGTCATATGTGCCCTCTTTGGCCGTATTTTTTGCGTCTAGTCGCCCATGCCTGCGCTTTAATCCGCGCAACTTCATCGGCTGGTTTTTGTGGCGATTTCTGGCGCGGCTCGTTGCCTTTTAAATAGACGCCACACTCAAGCCCATCGCATGGGGTATGACCGCACTCACAATGCCAGTATTTATTATTCGACATCTAAGTCAGCGTCTTTCTTTCTAAACTGATAATCGTACATGGAAACGGGCACATGCCCATCACATGAATAGCGACCATCAATAGTGTTACCGCACATGCATGTTTTCTTCATATATGCCGTGTTTTCATCGCAGCACCTTTTACAGCAAACGGGGGCACCACATTGGGGACAACCAAACCGATAGTTTGTTACATCGCCTTCGCACGATTCACATTTCATTCCTTCCCCTCCATGGCTTTGAGGCAAGCTATGCAGATGGCGATGGGGGATGTTGCGGCAGTTTCTTCAAAGCCAATATATTCATGGTTCCGCGTTAAGCCGCCCAAACTAGCATTGATTGGTTTCCCATTGTTGATATAGGCGCGGCTTTTGTGAGGTGCTTTTGCGCGGTTTGACACTTGCCATTGCCACCCCTTCGGCACCAAGGTCAAAGCAGCGTCTATGGATGAGGTGTAGTATGGTGGTTTATTTCCAGTGTTAACACCGTTTTCTTCCCAGAGATAACAGCCGCCACCTAAATCACGGCGACGCCATACACCGATTGCAATGCCTATCTCCGCATCCAACTCCCTGCTCGGCCCTGTCGCCTGCTCAAGCTTGGTGATGAGGTCTTTCATTCCTTCCCCTTCTCAAACGCCGGTTCCAGGACGACGAGTTTATCCTCGGGCACGTAGAGCACGATCTCCTTGCCCACGGTTATGTCGTAGAGCGCAGGGCTGCTGTGCAGGCGCCCGGACACATAGCCGTCATGCTTCTCGCCGTCACGGATGAGGATGACTTTCTGTTTAAGGTCGAGCATACCTACTCTCCCTGCATAGCGTGCTGGATGCGCTTGCCGTCCTCGGGCGAGTGAAACTCCACGTCACCGATAAGCTGGGCGTTTTTCTTGCTCCAGGCCGTCACCTGAACAGGAGTCAGCGTCGCGATCTCGGAGATGAGCCGGTCAGCGATTTGCGTCCAGTTCTTCTCATCGGTCTGAGGCGCTGGATCCTCGCTCTCAACAGGATGCGTCGCGATTTTCTGGGCCAAGCGGTCGACCTGAGTTTGCGCTGCCGGCGACGGGGATGGTGCCGTGATGTCGATGGCGTCCTCGTCCTGCTCGTCCTCGATAACACCGTCTTTGTTGAGCACGACGCTTTCCCCCATCTCGCGGCGCGTATCAAGGTCCATAGCGCGGGCGAAGTTCTCGCTGGACGTGGGCATGTATTTGCTGCCCGCCTTCACCGCCGTCTTGCGCACCATCTCGCCTTCGTCAACGTGCCAGGTCGTGTTCTGCGCAGGGTTCTTGCCTTCATCGACCTGCTTCTGAAAGAACTTCCAGGACTCCGATGCGGAGCGGGCGCGGTCGATGCGGACGCGGTCGATAACCTCGAAGTGCTTGCTGCCATCCTTGAGTTGCCAGACCACATATCCGTGCGTGATCGAGCCCCTATCTCCGGTGCCGCGATAGGGCTTGTGGACAAGCTTCTTTTCGAGCCCGTAGTCGTAGTCGAAGTGATCCTTCTCGTAGACTTCGTGGGCGTAGATGTTGACGATCTCGCCGGACTGCCGGGCCAGTTTCATGAGGCCCATATAGCGCGGACGGAACTGCGCCTCGAAGCACTGCTTTTTGCCGCTCCAGACTGGAAGAATGTCGCCTTCCTTCAGGGCTTTGTTGAGAGACAGACCCAACTCGGCCGCCTCGACCGTGGCGCGCAGGAGAGAGTTCGGGGTGCACTTGAGCAGCTTCTCATCATAAGCGACGGCTGTAATAATCATGGACTTGAAGCGCTCGATCGGCACATGCGATGGGATGAGCGGTCGAATAGTCGGCATCGCCAAGTCGAGTTTAGCCTCGAATACTTTGATCGGGCGTTCGTCCGCAGTTGTTACCTGCTGCGACTGCTGCGTGGCGACGGCTGTGGACTGTTGCTTGCGAGGGGCCATAGGTTATTCCTTCACTTCCGTAATGCTGGTTCTGATGTGCGCTTTCTTCCCGCCGAGGTATTGGCCGACGAGGTCTGGCGTGACAAGTTTACCAAGACTTTCTGCGATTTTCGATACTGTGATTTTATAGCCGCCACAGGTAGATACGCACTTGGACTCGATCTCGCCGCTGTTGTCGATGATGTGCTTGAGCAGCTTGGCCTTAGCCGCGTCCTTGGCAGCGCAGGCTTCATCTTCTGCCGCTTTCGCGGCCATGAACTCCTCGAACACGGACTCCATCTCCGGCGGGAACTCAACGGTCGTCAGTTTGCGCAGAGCCGCCATCGTGTTCACGGCCTCTGCGTCGGCGAGGAAGTCGACGGGCGGTTCGATGCCATCGGTCACGGATTTCATGAACGCCGTGACCTGCGTTTTGATGGCGGAGATAATGTGCTCAGAACGGGGGATAATCATGCGGCGCAGGTCGCCGCCCGTAAACGCGATAAGCTGCGCATGCGGCGCGGTCGGCATCGCGGCGAGTTGGTGTTGGACTTGTAACAGGTAGCTGTCGGGAATCGCGGTCAGGTCATCGCCATCGTATTCCCACTCCTTGCCCCACAGCGACCACTTCAACTCAGTCGGTATTAGCGTTCCTCCACCATACTCCTCGTAGTCGACGCTCGCGCCAAGCGCAGGGCAATCGTCGGCCTCAAGATAGCGGCGCACCTTGCGGAGTTGGATTTTGAATTTCTCCTGCGCGTAGCTAGCGATGGCAGGCTCGAAATGCTTGCCCTGAGTCATGACATCCGTCTCGAACGCATCGGGCAACGTACCGCGCTTGACGTGCCACAACTGCCAGCGCGTCAGGCCATAGGCGTGCATATTGAACAGCGCAGCAATATCAGACGAGCCAACATGCGAGGCGCGCAGCGTGCGCCAGTGCGCGTCATCGCGGACTGCAATCGCACCCATTACTCGCTCCTCGCAACTTCGCGGTCGTAGTCAGCGCGGCCATTGCGGTAAGCGTCGCGGCTGCCCATAGCTTTACGGATCGTGGTGATCGCCTCGTTGAAATACTCCTGGAAGGCGTCACGCTCTTTCACGAATTGCTTTGTGTCGACGTTGAAGCCAGCGATCACGGCCTGTCCGGCGACGGCATTGATGGCCTGCGTGATACTGTTAAGCTGGTATCCCAACTGCGCGAGTTGGTCGTCGATGCGGTCCCATTCTTTCATTATTGCCTCCTGTGCAACGGTCAAGGCATACCATCATCGTGCGCGGGATGCAATAGCCTAATCGCGTTCCGGCCCCAGCACAGCCAGCACGTCGTTCACAGAGCGGGCGACGATGTAAGTGCCGCCCATCGCGACCCAACTTTTCTCGAACGCGACCTGCTCCTTGGACTGCGTGCCCGTGGGCGACTTCACCTCAATGGCAATCGCCTGTCCGTAGGTCATGAGGTATTCGCGCTCATGGGGGGAGAAGCCCAGCGGGTTGATGGTCTCCTTGGCCAAGATCGTGCGGCGGTGAACGCCAAGAATATCGGCGGTTCCAGATGGCGCGCTCCTGATCGTGTGCTTGCCGGACCTGTAAACTCCGGTGCTGATCCTGAGTATCATCACGTCGCGCCGACTGCCGATAGCCAGTCTGATCTGGTTCAACAGCTTAGCTTCTGGCCGCGCGTTCTGCTTGCGCTTGGTGGCGGCGGTGCGGGTCATGCTATACCTGTGCGGTTAGGTGTGGGACTTGCGGACGGAAAGGCGCGTCGTCTAGATCCGGACGAAGTTGTAAAATCGCTTTTCGGCCCTTCTCGGTGATACGAACCACTTGTTTTGGTTGCGCCACAGCTTCACGGGTTTTATCGCCCCATTCAATATACTCGTTCACAATTCCGACCACGACAAGACGATGGCGACGGAGAGTTTGTAAGTCTGAATGATTGGTAACTTCAGAATAAGGCACGTGGAACAACTTGGCCAAAAATTCGATGTCATAACGACATAAATCCGCTGGTTCAAACGGTTCATCAACTCTTATCGCGTCTCCGCGCGCCCTGTTAATGCGCACAAACGCTGACTCAATATCTTGCGCGCGACGCCGATAGGCTGGGTCTTGGCGGAAACTGGTGATCTGCGACTCAATCATCTTCGCTGCCGCTGATGCCAGCAGCAAACACTCAAGGTCGTCGGAGTCTACGGTGACGAGGTTGCCCATTACGCTACGCACTCCAATGTTGGTTTGTAATCCGGGTGTTTAGTTCTCATGTGGTTGGCCATGTTAGTAAATGTGCGCTTGCAGCACGGGCACGTTCCTGCCGCGTGACGACGCTTAACGCGCGCGATTTCTTTTCTTGCTTTCTCGGCCGCAGCCTGTGCTTCGCGTATCTCGTCGTCTTTCTGTGCTGCCTGTTGTTTCAGGCGATCACGTTCACGACGTAGTTGCGCGTTCTCGCAACCGTCTTTGGACCAACCCTGAGGATGACCGTTAGGGCAGTGATGGTAGCCGCCGCTCTGGCGCTGCGCGTTCCACATGGTAGTTGGAATCGCGTAAGCACAACCGCATGTAATGCATGTTGAGTGGGTCATATCCACAACCATCATCTATCATCTCCTTAAAGCGTCGGCGTTATGCTGCCTGCTTGTACGGGTTGAGTGCAAAATAAATTCGCTTGCAAGCGCGAACATCAACCAAAGCATCGTGCGCACCAACCAGTTCTTCATTGAAGAAATGCTTGTATGCTTCGGAAAGTTTCGGCCACTTGTAATCTTCCTGATGACGTGCGCGTGGCGATGGAATTTTGCAGATGTTTGTCGTCGCGTTCATAGTGCAAAATGTCGGTTGCCCAGCTAGCGCTTCCATTAATCGGCCAGCGCCCACGCGCTCTGCTGCAATTGACACAAGCATGTCGTCAAATGAAATGTTGTGTGCGACGCGCTTAGATGCGGCGCGCAGCATCGCATTGAATATAGACAGCGCGGCCTTCAATGGAACACCACATTCATACGCACGCTCAGTCGTAATGCCATGCACGTTGGATGCCTCGACAGGAATAGTCCATCCTTCTGGGCGAATGATCACATTGAGTAACGAGACTTCAGTGCCATCGTTATCGGTAAAGAGCGCGGCCAACTGTACAAGATGTGGCTGCGCGGAATCAGTGATCGGCGAGTGCCATTGCGGAAGGCCGGTTGTTTCGGTGTCAAAAAATAGAAGCATGCGAGTTCCTCTGTCAGGGGCGTCGATACTACTGCACCTGCGCATCCGGTGCAATAGCATCCTCTTTGCTCATGGCCCGCATGATGCGCTCGCGGTCGATGGTCCTGTCCCTAAACTCCTGGATTTCCTCGGGCAGTAACCCGTTCACGGTGCCGTCAGCGTGGCCGCGCTCTTTAGCGCGCGCCTGAGCGAGTTTGCTGCTCGCCACCCTGAACGCCCACTCGTCGGGCCTGGGATTGCCGTTGCGCTTAGCGACGTTCCGCAAGATGTAGTACAGTCGCTCATATTCTGACTGTCCCGTGGCGGCGCTGTAGTCATCGGCTCTGGCGACCTGCACCAACTCCCCGTCAACGTGCTCTACGATGCGTCCCTTCGTCTGATAAACATGACCGCATTTCACACATACAGGCGCAGGCTTGTGGACCGCGAAGCACGCGGGGCACGTCTGTATGCGCGGGACGGCTTCGCCTTTCGCGCGCTTCTCGTCAGCACCGTCCAGCGTCCACTCACGATGGTCGTCAATGAAGCCGTGGCGCAGCGTGTTGCCGGCGTGGTCGATGATGATGGCTTTGGTTTTTCCCGGCGCGAGACGCAGGGCGCGCCCGTTTTGTTGAATGAATAGAGACAGCGATTGCGTTGGTCGTAACCCGATAGCCACCTCGATGTTCGGCACATTGAACCCTTCGCTTATCAGGTCGGCGGAGGTGAGAATGTCAAGGTCGCCGACGCGGAATTTCTCGATGATACGCGCCCGCTCGTCGTCTTTCATGCGACCCTCGACATGCGATGCGCGGAAACCTGCGTTCCGAAACTCCTCCGCCACGTCCATCGCGTGCTTCACTGATACGCAGAACGCAACGCCACGCTTTCCGTAGGCTAGTTTCTTATAATATTCAACCGCGTTGCCCGTGATTTTAGGCTTGTCCATGACTTGCTCAAGCCCTGACTTCACGTAGTCACCCGCGCGGCGATGGACGCCACTGAGGTCTGGCGACGATGGCGCGTACACCTCGAAAGGAGAGAGGCGCCCCAGAGCGATTAACTCGGCAACGCTCGGGCCCACCACCATGTCGTCGAACATCTCGCCAAGCCCGCGTCCATCAAGGCGACATGGCGTTGCCGTGACACCAAGGACGCGCGCCGATGGGAAAGCAGAGATGATGTGATCGTACTGACTGTCGACCGAGCAATGATGCGCCTCGTCAACGACGATAAGGTCGGGCGCAGGATAATGCTTGAGCCTCCGCGCCAACGTCTGCACAGACGCAACAACGATATTCGATCGGGGCAGCCCGATCATGCCGCCAAGCAGCATCCCGTGCGGCACGTTCCACAGCTTAAGTTCATCGGATATTTGTTCCAGCAACTCGCTTCTGTGGGCCAGGATCGTGACGCGCTTGCGCGCCTGGTTAACACCGGAGGCCACATAACTGAAGCACGCCGTCTTACCAAAGCCGCACGGCGCGACCAAAAGCGTGCGCCTGTTGCTGCGGGCGAACGACGTGCGAACGCCTTGGATGGCGCCCTCTTGGTCGGTGTATAATTTGCGCATGCCGGAGCGACTACGCTGCGTTGCGGTATTTCTGCGGGACCCGTAGGAGTTCGTTTGCGCTGACCGCGCCCTTGGTTTCAATGATGATGCGCAGCAGGGTTTGCGATGGGACGTTTTGGATTCCGTTGTGAAGCCGGGAAATCGTGGACCTGTGGACTCCGACGCGCTTTGCAAAATCGCCCATGCTGATATTCTTTTTATCCAACCATTCTTTCAACGTCATTGTGGCACTCCGAAAGCACCCCCACAAGAGGTTGTATAGCAAAGCGTTGCCGGGGGCGCAATAATATTTATGTTGCATCGGGGGAACGGTTGGGTATAGTTCGAGCCGTGGCCGACCTGCGCGGAGCCAACCACGGGCTCCTACCTCCCACCCCCATAGAGAGCGCGGTGGGCCACACAATTTTTGGGGAGTAGAACATGACACTCACGCTCAAGCAGCACGACAATGCCTACGGCAAGAACGCCGTGAAGCGCGCCAAGCGGTGGAAGCGCCGAGCGATTAAGTTGGGTCTAACGCTGCGCGACGCGCCGACGCATATCAAAGAAAAGCTTAATGTGGTGCCGGTGCGCGGATGACGAGTGAAGCCATCATAACAATCCGCCGGAATTCTGACGGCGAAACACGTCAGGTCAAATACGACCTATCATTGGTCGATGGAACTTTGCTTGGTGCCGAGACGGTAGAGTATATGTGGATGGACGGTGGGGGCTATTCTTGCGATTGCAACTTACATATATTTTTCGAGGAGGCAGGCGGCCGCGAATTAGAATCATATGAGCATGGTTGCGGAGAGGGGGATTATTCCGTGCTCACAATTGTTATGCCTGACGGCGAGATCATCGAGAGTGAGAAATGACTATTTACCTCCCCCGCCGCCGGTTTCTTACCGTTGCCGCGTCATTGTTGGCCGCCCCTGCGATCGTGCGCGCCTCCTCGTTGATGCCAATAAAGGCAGTAGATTTCGGAGCTTGTGATTTCTCAACAGAAAATATGATTGTTAAAATGACAGAGCGTTATTCATGGATGTATGAATTGCAGACGGGATTCAATCTGACGCGCGAGATTATGGACGTGCGCGGCGCAACATGACCATCCCCTTCGACTCCATCAAGGACCGCGTCTCGCAGGGATACGTGCGATCCCTGTGCGAGCGATGGCTGCCGCATGGGCAGCCCAAGGGCGCTTGGTGGGTGGCGCGGGTGCCGTGGCGCGAGGACAGAACGCCGTCACTGGGCGTTCATCTGGTCAGTGGGAACTACAAGGATTTCGGACGTCCCGAGGATCGCGGAGATATTATATCGCTCTACGCAAAGCTGGCACGGGTGCCCGTGACGGATGCCGCGAAGGCCGTGGCGTATATGGTTGGACATGAGTATGGGAGTTATGAACAATGAACGTGTGGGACGATCCGAAAGACGACGCGAAGAAGTGGTGGGAGCGGCACGATGCGGTTTGGGTGTTCATCGGGTTCATGGCTGCCACGACCGCGTTTGGTTTGTTCGCCGCCATCTGCGGTGACTATTACTACCGCGTCCTGGCGACCGTTACATCCGGCGGCTTTATCATCCAAGCCTGGGCGCAACTCATCGCCCTTGGGCAATCATGCACGATTGCGGCGTGCATCATCAGTCGCATCTATACGGGGAAGTGGTGGTGGTCGGATTAGCGTCATCAGGTACGCGCACATGTCTATTAGCATCAACGTTGGTGACTGCCGAGAATTGTTGAAACAATTACCTGATGAGTCAGTGCAATGTGTCGTTACTTCGCCGCCGTATTGGGGACTTCGAGACTACGGAGTAAGTGGTCAGATAGGCATGGAGCGCACGTTGCAAGAACACTTGCAAGTCATCGTCAGTGTGTTTCGTGAGGTGCGGCGTGTGCTGCGCAAAGACGGAACGTGCTGGGTGAACTATGGCGACTGCTACGCCACAACACCAAATGGGCGCAGCGCTGCCGAGACCAAGGCGCTGGGCGATGACGACCGCACGTTCCGGGATAAACCGTTTTCCACTATTCAAGCCAACATGAAGCCCAAAGACCTGTGCATGGTGCCGAACCGCTTTGCTATCGCGATGCAAGATGACGGCTGGTGGGTTCGATCAGAGATTATTTGGCACAAGCCAAATCCAATGCCTGAGTCTGTGACTGATAGACCCGCTTGCCAACATGAAAAAATTTGGCTTTTTACAAAATCACAAAAGTATTTTTACGATGCCGATGCAGTGCGTCGACCGATGGCGGAATCATCTGTCCCGCGATTGAGTCAGGATATTGATAATCAAGGGGGATCAAATCGTCAGCCCGGAAAAACCAATGGGCCGATGAAGGCTGTTGGCAAGCGTGCTGATAAACAACGCGGGCATTCCCGTAGGCATGCGGGTTTTAATGAACGATGGGACCACATGAGCCACGAAGATCAAACAGCATCTGCAAACTTACGCAACGTCTGGACCATTGCTACGGCAGCGTTTACAGAAGCGCACTTTGCCACTTTTCCGCCAGCGCTGGTAGAGCCCTGCATTAAAGCAGGATCTCGAGTAGGCGATACGGTTCTTGATCCGTTTGGGGGGCAGGAACAACCGCACTTGTCGCAGATAGACTTGGGCGAAATTGCCTCATGTTTGAGTTAAATCAAGAATACGCTTCAATAGCTGAGAATCGTTTACGTTCTGACGGCGGTATGTTTATAGATATAAGCGTGGGGTAAATGACCACGGCAGACTTAACGCCAGTTGTTGTTGAGCCGAAGCCGCTGCCGCCCGAGGTTGCGCGCCCGGAGCCGATCAAACACGGCTACGAACTCCCGGTTATGAAGGGCTATGGTAAGCCAACGACCACGACCGAGTATCATGCCGCCGATGGCAGTATCGCGTTCTTGGTGTGCCGATGGGACGCCACGCCTAAAAAGCCCAAGCTGTTCGCCCCCGTAACGATGGTCGACGGAGAGTTGGCGTTCAAGGGATACCCTGCGCCACGTCCAATCCTCAACGTGCCGTCCCTTCTCGCGGCTCCGACCGCGCCTGTCCTCGTCGTCGAGGGTGAGAAATGCGCTGTGGCTGCGGCGAAATATGTGCCGGAGGGCTGGATCATCACGACCTGGGCGAGCGGCGCGGCGTCGGTGAAGCTTAACGACTGGTCGCCCCTGCGCGAGCGGCGCTGCGTGATCTGGCCCGACAACGACGAGGCCGGCATGCAGGCCGCGATCCAACTCTCCAACATCCTAAACGACCTGCGTGCGCCGAACGCCATCGTCATCCTCCCGACCGGGTTGCCCGAAGGCTGGGACTTGGGCGACCCGCTGCCGAACAACGCGAGCGCGGACGGGGTGACGCGGATACTGATGCGCACGCTTGACCAAGCCGCGCTGCCCGAGCCACCAGTCCATTACCGCAACGGGCACCAGGTCAACGGAGAAATCCTCCCACCTGAGCCCAGTCAACCGCCTCCGGTCCATGAGATCCTCGTTCCCGAAGGCACCGTCGGCGCTTACGTCGCGCTTGGGACGGACCCAGGCAACGACAACTATTTTTTCTTCTCGACCGAAGCCAAGCGCCTCATCAAGCTTGCCCGTCGCGAGATCAGCACGTCCGAAGGAATCCTATCCCTGCACGCCGACTACTCGTGGTGGCGAGACACGTTCCTCTCGGGCACGCGGTCAAAGGATGGTCTTGAGGCATTCCAGGCCCGCGAGACAAAGCACATCGGCAACTACCTGCGCAGCGCATGTCACCGGCAGGGGATTTTCAACGAGAACCGTATCCGCAGCCGTGGCGTGTTCATCGACAAAGAGCACGTCATTACTCACGTCGGCCACGAGGTATGGGTCGACGGCCATGTTGTTGACCCGTCCACCATTACGACGAGCTATGTCTATCCGCTGACCGAACAAATCATGCCAATCGCCAACGTCAAGCCGCTGACCGGCGATGATGGTAAGTTGATCGTTGACGTGGCCCACGGGTTGCGGTGGGAGAAAGCCGTATACGCTGACTTGCTTCTGGGCCTGATCGCCACGGCTCCGATCTGCGGGGCTCTCCGTTGGAAAACACATGGCATCATCACGGGCCCCAAGGGCGCCGGCAAGTCGTGGGTGCTTGAGGAGTTCGTGGGCAAATGCCTAGGTAGCTTTGCGATCAAGGCCCTTGGCGAGAGCACGGCGGCCGGGATTAGGAGCAGGCTTAGGCATGAGCGATTGCCGGTCACGTTTGACGAGGCCGAGAGTGCGAGCGGTCCGAACGGCGGCTTGCGTATGGATCAGCTTATAGAACTGATGCGGGCCGCGTCGAAGGCCACTGATGCCGTCGTACTAAAGGGCAGTTCAAACCACAGCGGTCAGTCGTTCTCGTTGAACACCATGTTCATCCTGGGCTGCATCGGGATTCCGATCAGCAAGCCTGCGGACCTAAGCCGAACGGTAGTCCTGACCCTTCGCGGCGCGCAAGCCGAGGACGGCCATGAGCGCAAGAGACTTGCCACGCATTTTGCCGAGCTTACAGATAAACTTTCCCGGCTCCCCGACCACGTGGCCGAGAAACTTCTGCGGCGCATGTCGCGGCTCGCACCCATCGTCCAGAAAAACGCCGACACTTTCCGCGACGTAATCGCCAGTCAGCACGCCGACTCACGCACGGGCGACCAGCTTGGTGTTCTATTCGCGGGGCGGTATAACCTTGAGTATGAGGGGCTCATCCCCAAGGACCGAGCCGCGCAGATGTTACACGGGATCGACTGGTCGATGTTCACTCATGGTCCATCGTCTCGCGAGGACTTGATGCTGCTGGCCCACATGGCGTCCGAGATCGTGCGCGTCGATGCACCGCAAGGGCTGAGCCTGCATCGCACGATCGGAGAACTAATCGCTTACGCATCGCGTATTGCGGTGGATCCGCGGCTGCCATGCGAGGACGCGAAAGACAACCTGCAACGCTACGGCTTGCGCTCCGTCATGGGACAGGGCGACGTACCTGGGTTCATCATGCACGCGACCCATCCGTTCCTGGATAAAGTATTTTCGCGTAGTGATTACCCGAAGGGGTACTACGACATCATCGCCCGGAACCCAGGCGTCGTGCGCAGTCAGGCGATGGCGAATAAGTCACTGAGCATCGGTCAGGCCGGCAACAAGCGCCCGTACATATGGATTCCCGCCGACCTAGTGTGCTCACAGGTGGATGGGGTGGAGTAGGAAGGCGACAAATGCAACGGCAGTGACTGCGAACAGAACCCAGAATGGAGCAAATGTCATGGTTGACCCGCGAGTCCGCAGTAGCCTTCTGTCTTTGTATTTGCGCGAGCTATCCCAGCTCTTGGATAAACCTCGGTAATCGTAGTCGCCCACCGCCAAGCCATACAAGCGGAACCAATGCAGTCTGCTTTGTCATCAGTTTCATGGCCTCTATTTTGAGAGCCACCAGTTGTAAATAGACGCAATCGAACGAACGGACACCACTTCGTTCTTGCCTCATCCTCTGTGTAATATCCGCTCATTGCTCACTCCCATGTCTGTCGGGGTTTGGTGGGGTGGGGAGGGGGAGCCAGTGGGTCAGATCATCAATAGGCTCTCCACTGGAGCTGTCGCCATACCAGTCCCCCTCTATATGTTGGACGATGCACACTCCAAGTTCATCGCTCGCTGCGATTATCCACGTCCCATCCCTCGGCGCTGTCTCAATCGGTCTCCACTCTGTCTGCTTGCGGAGTTCTTTGTAGCAGCGAGCAAGGTTCTGGATATTGGCAGCGGTTGGGTCTGTGCCTTTTGAGATAGCGGCTGTCCACTTGTCCGCGCCCGCATAGTCCATCTTGGCTTGTGCGTCAGTCATGGTTTTGTTCCTCTGCCTCCCTTCTGCCGATCCCCCAATACCACACCATTGCGTCACATGCAACGCCTATGCGCGCCTCACCAGGCGATCAACCGCCCTCTCGAACCTGCGCCACCACTTGCGCGTCCATCGCGACCGAGCAAACAGAGCCAAGCCCACCAGTGTAGACCGACGGAATCGCTCGACTGGCAGCCGCCAGCGGGAGTTAAGAATACGCCGATCGACGCCGCCGGCACTCTCGGACGGCGTGGGCGTGACACTCACTTCACATCCTCCCACACGGTCTTCATGCTCATGGTTTTTCCTCCGGGCTTGCCGCGTCGATCATGGCTTGCCAAACTGCTTTTGCAAAAGCTTTAGATGGCCTTCCATAAATTTCTTGGGCCGCACTCAGCATTTCGTCGGTCGGCTCTCGCAGGGCGCGGATGGCGGCGCGGCTGACGGATATACAGGCGGCCTCCCATTCCGAATCCGTTGGGGTGTGCCAACTAATCATCTTGGGTTCGTTTTCGTAGATGGCCTCTGCAACCGCACGGGCCACCCTGATTTCCATTTCTGTCGCCATCAAACGCGCTCCTTGTGCTTCACCATCTTGACCACCCAATCCGGTATCTTTGTCTCACCCGTGGACCAGCGTGACACCGTGCTCTTGGACTTGCCCGTCTCCTTGGCAAGCTTCCTCTGCCAGCCGTGCCAGCCGTATTTGGAGATGCACAGGGATTGGAACTTGGCGGGGGTCATTTCTTGTTCCCAAGCTTGGCAATGGCGCGGGCAAGTGTGTGCGAAAAGCACTCAGCTACATGACATCCGTTTACGTCTAATATAATCCATATTCTGCGGTCGAACCGAGAACGTCTTACGCGCCACGGCCCAGGATGTTTCCGCCTCACTGCTGCGAGGGGGTCGCGCTTGCGCTTGGTCATGGCTCCTGCTCCACGGCTTTGTCGAAGGCATCAATCACAAGATTTAATCCGGGCGGTCCGTAAAGAGGCCCCAAACCTTTACGCAACTCCACCGCCGCCCGCACCACGGCAGTCAGGCGCTTGACGGTGGAGGGATCGAGGGCGGCAATAAGGTTTGCGTTATTTCGAGCTTCATCCAGAGTTCCTGTCAATGCGCGCGCCATATAAGCCAGCGTAATCGTCGCAGGATGATCGCATGAAACTGTTACATCGTCACATCCTGGATTGTCGTTTACCTCTGGACTTGTGAAGTCGTGCATAAACCAAGGTCCCAGCGTCGCCTTCTCGGCCAGCGCGTCGAGTTCGTTGCAGAGTTCGATGATGTTTTTGCTCTCCCTTGTTTTATATGGGTCGTAATCTTTTCCAGGTTCCCAACCTTCATCGCGTGCGCAACCTCTTGTTTGACTGCATCCAGTTTCAGGACATTTAAGCGCGTTGTTTTTCTTACAGCGCCAATCGGTCAACGGGTCATATACTGTTGCCATCACTTCTCACTCCTAAATGCTGCAATGTACTCCGCTGCGGCGAAACAGAGATGCCTACTTTCTAAGCTTTCTACTCGACCGAAAAACCAAATGGATTTTCTAATATGTGTGCGCTCACGAAACGTCCGCACGCAGTCGATCAGGTCTTGGGCGTTGGTGAGGGGGTTGATGTACCCAGCATTCGCAGCGACTTTCAGGGACGAAATGAGTGTCTGTGGATAGCCACACGCCAATAGCACTTGGTCCGCCAATTCCCGGGTCGGCTCTTTGGTTCTGAGGTCGTGTATCAGAGAGGTAATGTCGATCATGGCCAATCTCCTAACAAAGCGCCAGCCACTTCGTTGCAGAGTTCGATAAGGTCGGTCATGGCTATTTTCCTGCCATCAAAACAGTGCCGATTGATACAAAAACATACGCAAAGAACCCCGCGGCCAAGCCGTCGATATTCTCAAAACCTTGTGATGCAAGGGCAGCAATCAAAAGGCCTCCGCCAATGTTAAGAACGCCGCCAAGTACGATCATGGCTTCACCTGCACACCTGCGGCGATAAGGGCGTCTGCGATGCGGTATGCGTTGCGCTCGCCAAGATTATAAGATTTCTTTTGACTGCTCCTGATTGGGCAAACGTGTATAGCTTTCGCCAACTCATCCCGCGTCAACTTCGGCCTCAGGGCTTCTACCTCTACCATGAGTGTGGAGACTTTGAGAAGGAGTGCGGCGCGGTCATTGTGAATATCATTAGCATTGCGCAGCCTTTGATACTCATTGTGCGAGTGCGCCTCATGCCGCTTCTGTATCTCCGCTACGTCCGTGTCCAGTGCTGCCGTGTACTTGGGTGCGTCGGTCATGGCTTCGCTCCTGTGCGCTGTGGCTTGCAATCGTGCAGCACGTTTATCCCCAATAGACGAAAGAAAAAGTCAAAGAATCGTCCAAGCCACCCGATACAAGCGCCGCAGCGCTGGCACTCATAGCTTGCGTATTTGCGGGGCATCAGGTTCTCATCACTGGGTCGTATTCGTCGGCCGTCTTGCCGTAGGTGCTGGCCACTGCGGCGTGAGGCGTGAGCGGCTGCGCGGGACCCAACCTGAACCCGCGCTCGGCCTGCGGGTCGGCGATCAGCGGCCGACATTCCGGGTGCACGCGGAGAAAATAGGTTTTGTAACGCGCCGCGTTGCCGTGACCGGCGATATAGGCCATCGAGCGATGCGGCGTGATGCCACCCGGAAAAAATCGCGCCAGGGCTTCGGCCTTATGCAAAGTGCCGTCGGGTTCAGGTGTCGGGTTCAGGACTTCGACCATGACAATCGGCTCGTCCTCGGGAACGTCGCGCCGCCACAGGATGCCGAAAGCATCCTGGCCGAGTTTTTTCGCGCCGCTGTCCTGCAAATACCTTGCCGTGCCGTAGCGCTCGATCATGATGCGGCGCACTTCGGTGTTGCGCTCGTTGTTGATCAGGCCGACCGAGATTTCGTGCGGTCGCATAACGACAAGCTCCGGCACGTGTACGCCTTTGAGGTAGTAATCTTGGCGCGATAGAAAATCGAAAGCCGGGCCGGTCGTGCAGTGCAACAGCCGCTGCCCATCGATGGCGACAACTTTGGGGATCTCGGCGAAGGCCAATTCCTTGTCGGTGACCCAGAAGCAAAAGGCACCCGCTTCTGCCGCTTCGAACAGTGGATACCAATGATCGAACCTCGCGTCGTCCTCGGTTTGGCGAGCGCCGATGACAACCGGCGCGAGCCAAAATATTTCCCAAGAGGCGCCCCTGGCGTCCCAGGCGCCCCTGGCGGCCCAAGCGCCCCAGGCCTCCCCGGCGGCCCTGGCGGCCCTGGCGTCCCCGGCGGCCCTGGCGGCACTGGCGGACCAGGCGTCCCTGGCGGCCCAAGCGCCCCTGGCGTCCCAGGCGCCCCTGGCGGCCCAGGCGGCACTGGCGGCTTTGGAGACTTTCAGCGCCTCGTCTTCTGTTTCGACAACACGCACCCGCAACTTCTGTTGAGACACATTGTCAAGCCACGTCTCTAAGGACGTCGCGATCCGCGCGCGGTCGACGGGTTGGCGCAGATCGCACGCGGTCTTGAACCGCTCCGTCAAGTTCTCGACGCTGGGCCGGATATGCATGGCTCAGTCCTCCACCCGGCGGATCTCTTCAGGGCTGTACTCGACCTGCTGAATTTTCTTGTAGGTGCCGGGATCGAACGCGATGGGCCCGTGTTCTTCGTGCACCAGGCTCACCGGGGCGCCGTCGGTGATTTTGATGAACTGCGCCAAAACGCCGCCGCCCGCGATAGGCTCCCCGGTATCGCCTTCCTTGTAAAATCCGAGCGCACGTTTCTCGCCCGTTTCGTTATCAAAGCGGTGGTGATGGCCGGTGGCTTCGCCGAGAGCCAGAACGGGCTTGGTCGGCTTCAACCCTTTGATGGCGCTCGGGGCGCAGGATTCCACCATCACGTCACCTTGGCAGGCTTGAAATCTCTTCATGTCGTTCTCCTTGGGTTAAGATCGAACTGGGTTAAAACAAACTCGGCTGTGCGGCCCGCAGTTGTCGTCGGCGTAGTTGGTCATGCTGTCGTCCTCTGTCACTCGGGACGGTATCCCCCCTAGGGAGCGATGTCAAGGGTGGGGTGCCGGAGCGAATGAAACAAGGAACCTTTGGAAGTTGACTATAAGGCTATAGCGGTCAATTGACTTCTGCAATGTCATCCACTGCAGGAATTTCAATGAGCTGTCGGAAGGCTCAGCAAACCCGGCAACGACATCCTCGCGCACTTCCGCGCTTCCGACGAAATGTTGGTCGATTGGGCCTCGATTTGGTCTCAAAGTGGCAACGTGTGGCAACGGCGCGCGGCTTTGCAAGCGTCTGCAAACTTCAGCGTTTGGTCTTATCCTTCTTCTCGGGCTTGGGTAGCGAGCCACTAGTCACTGTACGGTTGAATTCATAGGAAACTAATAGCCCGGCGAATATCGCGAGGGCGTTCTTGCGTAACTTATCCTGTGAAACAACTTTGGACTTTTTCGACTTTGGCTTGGTGACCGAAAGCACAAAATCCTCAATCGGGGTCTGTTCCGTATTCTTGAGACGGCGGATCATTGCTTTTGCTTCCGCACCGATGGCGTCTACGACGCGAAATGGGTGTTGGCCATTCCTAACCTTTCGTACCCATCGCGCCTGCATCGTACTCGCGTCAAAAACGGAGAACGCCGTCGCAGCCTTTTTCAAACCGGCCTTTATTTGTCGTTGAAGAGGTTTTAGCGCTTTGATCGAGCAAACACGCCGATAGAGCGATTTATCTATGGTAACTGTCCTAATATCAGTGGATGGCCCAAAGTAGAACTCTGCGGACCACGAGACCGCTTTCCTGCTCGTCTGGTTAGCAAGATCGAAACGCATTCCACTACCGAACCGTAAGCCTGCAATGGCGAAGCGAAAGCGACGATCCACAGGATAACGATAACCTGCACCCTCAATCAGCTTGACGCCGTTAGGTCGCAGCGCGGCAAAGGGAAGCTGCTTCAGCTTCGAAAGGGGCTTTACCTTGTTTCTCGGCGCTCGCCGAATGGCTTTGGCGATGTAGTAGGACAGGATGGGCGGCATCGCATTGCCGACCAATCTCATCTTTTCAGCGACGCCGCCGTCGAGTTGGTACGTCACCGGAAAGCCTTGCAATGTTGCGCGCTCGCGTATTGTGAGCCGTCGCACTTTTTCTCCTGCCTTCCTCCCCTCTGAAATGACAATGCTCTCACGGCTAACGCGGGTGCATGTTGCGGTTATTGTCCGCACAGGCCGGTTAAGTTTGTCGGGGAAAGACATATGATTGTAGACAGGATGATGCGCTTTTGCTTCCCTGTTGATGCGCACCTCTTCCCAATCGAGATACGGTTCCTTGTGGTGATCTGTAAGGAATTTCGTAGGCAATTTTATGCCGTAGTTTACATCTTTCACGACGGGGCGTTTAAGGCTACGGACGACATCCCCGAGTGTCAGGACTTTGCAATCCTTCATGTACTCATCAAGGAGATCAAAGCGAATATTCCCAACGATGCAGCGCTGACGACGCTGAGGAAGTCCAAATTCAGAGGCATCAAGAACCACAGCTTTGGCGTGCTTCAATAGATCCCTATATTTGCGTAACTGCGGATATTCGTCGCCGGCATCCAAGAGAATCGTTGCTAATCTGGGGACATTCTCCATAGCCCAGTATTCCGGTCCGATGTGCTCAACCGCCGCGAGGAACTTCAATACGTGTTTCAGTCCGCTCTTGATGTCACCGGACCCACCTCGGTTGGAGAACGAGAAATCGGTGCATGGAGGGCTGCCTACGACGACTTCAACCTTCGGCAAATCGCTTAGCTTGAGTTTAGTGATGTCTGTCTGTTGGACGGTTGCATTGAGGTTCCGTTGCGCCGTTGCCACAGCGGCAGGACACCACTCGTAGGACTTGACGACATCGATACCGGCGCATTCTAGACCGATGGTCCAGCCGCCTATTCCGCTATATAAATCAATTGCCCGCATAACCGCGCCTCCGTGGAGGGATCCTAATGTACGGGCGGAAGAAGTAAAGATCTAGTAGGGAAGGGCCGGTGTGGATCGGGTAAGTCGGGAAGTGCGCAGCCGGATCATGTCGGCGATCCGGGCAAAACATACGACGCCCGAACGGATCGTCCGTAAGCTGCTGACCGCCCTCGGGGTACGATACCGGCTGCACTACAAGAAGGTGCCGGGTCGCCCTGACGTGGCCATGCCGGGGCGGCGCAAAGCCGTTTTCGTGAATGGCTGCTTTTGGCATTTCCATGGATGCCACCTGAGCAGGATGCCAAAATCATCCACAGCGTTCTGGACCGCAAAGTTTTCACGGAATAAAGAACGAGATAAGCGCAAGATCGAGGAACTACAAAAGCTCGGGTGGGATACGCTCGTCGTATGGGAGTGCGAGTGCGAAACGGGAGACCGGCTCACACGGAGGCTGTCACGTTTCCTGAAGATGTAGAGCCATCTATCGAACGTAAGAAGTAGACGTCCGTCTCCACAGACCAGTGACCCGTCGGTTCGCGGATGAGGCGTCGGAGTGGCTCGAAAATAAGCAAAGGCTCGTATTTCGGATCGGCCATGCGCGCCCGATCTACCAGACACAGTGCGTACTTATCACTCAGTCGCTCTGCCGTGGCCACCTCATTCGCAGACCAATAGAAACTTGGTGCGCCCGTGAATGATTTCACTTCTAAGAACCGGTCGAAGTTAAGTGACCCAATGCTATTGAAGGATGCGATGTCATAACCCACCGATACGTTCAGTTCTGAAACCAGCGTTATTTGGTGCCTAAGTGGGTGATCCTTCAGGCGCTGTCTTTCCCGATCAAACATCCACCTCTCTGCGACGGCCCCTGCCTCTGTGCGAGCGGCAAGAGCCTCAGCGAGTTGCCCCGGCGTTATCGTCGCGCCGGAGAGGACCGCTGAGTTCTTTGTTCCTATGTAGCGAAGAAATTGGTCCTGCGCGTAACCAGCAATCGCCCAATGTTGGTCGTTAATCGAATTTCGGACAAAGTAGCCAATCTCGACAAGTAAAGTTCGAAGGTTGCGATACCGCCAGGGTATCGAGCGAAAATCTATCACTACGTTGGCGGAGGAAGAGAACTGCGCGCAGTCAGAGAAATGCGCAAGAACATCGGTGTCCTCAAGCCCATCGCCGATCAGCTTTATGAGGATTGCGACGACGGCGACCCAGAGATGATCCACTTCGCCGCAGAGACCGGCGAGTTTGACGCGTTCTTGAGAATTGACCTCACCGTTGATGATAAGGGTAAGCTCGCCATTGCCGAGGTATGCATGTACAGCGAGCAGCCCGAGCAAGACCCCTACGCCATTCCGCAGCCCAAAACGTCCGGCAGCATCCTTCTCAATGTCGGGAATATCGTGAACCGGATTGTCCGGCCCGGTTCGACAGGCGGGAACCGCTAGACCCATGAATGGCGCGCGCAAGACCGATGGGAATGCTTTGGCGGCAGGCTTGCGCCGCGCCGCTAACGATAACGGGGCAGTAAACATCGGCCCGGTGAACCCTTCATTATCGACTTCACACCTCTACGTGGGCGCAGAAAACACGCCCGCCCCGGCCAACCGGAACGGGGGCATGTCTTCCCACCTATACGTGGAATCCGGGAAAACATGCGCCGTACCCCATAAAACATCGGAGCATGTTTTATCCTCAGGACCAGGGCTCATCGTGGTGACGGACCTGCCCGAGAAGCTCCCGGTTCTGCCCCAAGAAGTTGCCTTAATCCGCGCCTACCTTCCGGACCTGCTGGCCCGGATCGCTGCCAACGATAACGAACCCTAATTCCGTCAGGTGTTGCCCATGACCTCCCCCGTGCGCGTTGCCCTCTATCTTCGGGTCTCCACCAAGCGGCAAGCCGAGCATGACCTGTCCATCCCCGACCAGCGCAAGCAATTGGAAGCTTATTGCCTGAGCCGTGGTTGGGAGATCGCCAAAGAGTATGTGGAGCCGGGGGCCAGCGGCACCACCGACAACCGCCCGGCCTTCCAGGACATGATCGCGGATGCCAGAGCGAAGCCCCGGCCCTTCGACGTGGTGCTGGTGCATAGCTTCTCGCGGCTGGCGCGTGACGCCTATCAGTTGGAATACTACGTCCGCGATCTTCGTAAACGCGGTGTGCGGCTGGCCTCGGTCACGCAGGAAACCGGCGACGACCCCTCGGGCGAACTGGTGCGCAAAATCTTTGCCATGTTCGATGAGTACCAAAGCCAGGAGAACGCCAAGCACACCTTACGTGCCATGAAGGAGAACGCCCGGCAAGGATACTGGAACGGATCGGCCCCGCCCTATGGCTATCGGACCGTCGCTGCTGAAAAGCGCGGCGACAAGATCAAGCGCAAGCTGGAGCCGGATGCCATCGAAGCCGAGATCGTCCGCAAGGTGTTCCGCCTCTATCTCAACGGCGACGATTCCACCGTGCCCTTGGGCGTAAAAGCCATCGCCATGCACCTGAACGCCCAGGGCTACCGCCAGCGCGGGCGGCGGTTCAGCAACGCCTCGGTCTACCGCATCCTCAGGGATACGGCCTACATCGGCACAGCCTACTTCAACAAACGCGACAGCCGGGCCAAGACCGATAAGCCCGAGTCCGAGTGGATCCCCATGCCCTGCCCGGCCATTGTGGATAAGGACACATTCGCTGCCGTCCAGAAGCTTCTAGCCGAGCGCAACCCCAAGCGGACCCCAGGCCGGGCCACCAACAACCCGATCCTGCTCAGCGGCCTAGTCAAGTGCGCGGCCTGCGGCGGCACCATGGGTCTACGCACCGGCAAGAGCGGTAAATACCGCTATTACGCCTGTATCCGGCAGGCCAAGGAAGGCAAAGACGGCTGCACCGGCTGTAGCGTGCCCATGGGCAAGCTGGATGATATGGTGACGGCCACGCTGACGGACAGGGTGCTGGAGCCTTCGCACCTGACAACCCTGCTTAAAGAACTCAACATCGAGGCCGACAGCGCCAAAGGTAAATCCAAGGGAGAATTGCAATCCCTGGAAGCCCGCTTCAAGGAAACGGACCTGCGGGTCAGCCGCCTCTTCGACGCCCTCGAAAACGGCACGGTCACGGACAGCGACATCTTCCGCAATCGCCTGACCCAGGCTCAGGGCGAGCGGCAAGAAGCTTTACGCCTTCTCACAGAAGCCCAGCGCCGCGCCACCGAAGCGCAAACCATGCTCAGCCCCAAGAAGATCGCGGCCTTCTCCAAAGGCATCGCTGACCTGCTGCGCACCGGCGATATTCAGTTCCGCAAGGCGTTCTTGCGGACCTTCGTGGACAAGGTGGAGCTCTTGGACGGCGAGGTCCGCATCAGCGGATCGAAAGACGTGATTGCAAAGGCCCTGGAAACGGGGCTACCGCCATCAGGTACAATGGTGCCCACTTTGGTCCAGGAATGGCGCGGCGTGTGCGCGTCAACGGGGGAGCGGTCGCGGTAGCGGGCGGCGCTCGGGGACGGATGTGGCGTGCCATGCTTCCTCGATGAGTGTATGGGGCAGCCGCCCCTCGTCCATGTCGCGTGCGATGCTGCGGCAGCGGCCGCGCCACAGCTCGGCGTCGACCTCGCGGGCGCGCTTCTCGGCCTCGCGATACCGCGTCTCGTAGTCGCGTGCGACGGCCTCCAGGCGGTGGACCAGGCGCGCCAGCCGTGTCGTGGGGCGCCCGCGCCGGGGCCAGTCCTTGCGTACTGCGTCGACGGCCTGTTGCGCGCGCTCCCACCGCCAGCGCAGCGCCGCCGCGGTCTTGCGGCTCGTCCGGGGCCGCGCCCCCACGCCCCCCGCCGTGACGAGCGCGATGTACTCAACCATGCGACGCCGCCGCGTCGGGCTCACTTTACCGATACTCACTGGCCAGCCTCCGATCCCGTTCCGCCACGATCGCCTGTGCCCGTCTCACCTCGTCCAGCGCCAGGCGCCCGCGCACGATGTCGTACGCGAGCCGCTCGATCGTCTCCTTCCGCTCTCTCTTGCGCGCCGCCGTCGCCCGTCGCCTCGCCAGCCCAAGCCGGCGCTCCAACTCCTTCACCCGGACCCGATGCTCAGCATTAACCTCCGGCAAATCCCGCGTTATCCCCGCACGCGACCCCCGCCACGCGTGCCACGCTCTCCGCGCCGACGCCAACTCATCCTCCAAAACATGACAATGCTCGCCCACCAGCGTCCGAACATACTCCGACGCCAACACCCGAGCCAAACGTACCGCACGACCCCACCCAACAGGATGTACTCGATCCATTATTCCTCCGCCCGTCTCACGCCCTCTTGCAGCGATACAGCGAACGTGATACCATCCCAAACCTGGGCCAGTTCCATCACAGACTCATCCTCTCGCCCATCTCCAAACAAACTCGAACTTTTGTGCACCGTCCCTGTATTAGTGCACGGTTTTCTGCGGAAAATTCCACGCTGATCCCAAGAAAAATACCACACTTTCCAACGGCATGGAAGGGTGGAATATGCTTGTGGGGAGAAGTATGTATATCGCATATGAGTTTTTTATACGCAGTATTATACCCCCCCTATACTATCCACCTAGTGGACACACACATATATAAAATCTATATACACATATACATACATATCCATATATATATATAAATATGTATT